>Ga0209479_1000200_pt1 | contig 120204 bp, 110 predicted proteins | sample DewCreD2012metaG_2_FD_184112 | JGI IMG/M metagenome (GOLD analysis project Ga0209479, IMG submission 184112) | Hot spring sediment bacterial and archeal communities from British Columbia, Canada, to study Microbial Dark Matter (Phase II) - Dewar... ... | reverse complement strand
CCCGATGCCGCGCTCTCCGAAGTGAAAGGCCCCGCGGGGCTCAAGCTCCACCAGCAGCGCCGCCATGCGCCTCACCCCGGAAGACCGCCGCGAGCTTCGCCTCGCACTCGGCATCGGCCAAGCACCCTTCGATCCGGTCGCCACACCAGAGCACCTGCTCGGGATGGCGCGCCGGGTCGCGGTAGTAGCCCAGCGGGCGCCAGACCACCCGGAGGTCCCGGAACTCAACCTTGCCGTAGCCGCGGGTGCCGGAGCTGCCGAGGTAGTCGTCCTCCAGCAGCTTCATGGCCCAGAACAGGGCCCGGAAGCGCTCCTTCTCCCGCTCCGGATCGATCAGCAAACTTTCGTCCGCCGCGAAAACCGAGAACAGGAATTCCACCCCGAAAAGGGCGCCGGCGGGAACCCGCTCCATCTGCCGAGGGTTGGAGGCGGCAGTGATGAGGTCCAGCGCCACCTCGGTCTTGACCTCCGTGTAGGGAAGGTCCGTCTCCACCTCCGGCCAGGAGGTTTCCCGCACCTCGCCATTTTCGTCGACCGTTTCCAGCCGGTCCAGGAGCACCGCGTCCCGGACGATGAGGCGGGTGGGGGTGACGAAATCGAAGCGCCGCTGGTCCGGTCCCGACGGAAACTGGCCGAACGTGGGGCAGACCAGGCAGCTTCCGTACTCCTCCCGTTCCTCGCACCAGTGGAGCCGGACCACCACGGGCCGTTTGACCAGTTCGCGGACCGCGTAACCGTACGCCCTCGTCAGGAGGCTCCGCATTTTCCCCTTCATCGACGAACCGGGCAGGTAGGGCCGTCCCGTCACCGGTTCGCGCAACACCGGCTGGTCCACGCCGCCGATGTCCAGGCTGGACGTGGCCGCCCCGATCCTGAGTCCGGTCACCGCCTTCAGCTGCCCGGTGATGAGCAGCTTGCCCAAAAGCCTCGGCGCCCGCGACATCAGCTCCTCCCTCCCCGCCGCTCGTGGTAGGTGAAGTAGGCCAGCACCGCCTCGAACAGGTCGACCAGGATATTGAAGCGCCGTTCCTGCTCCTTCTCGTCCCCAGCGTCGAAGACCGCGTCAATGGCCGGCGTCAGGATCTGCCGCAGGGTCTCGCCGGCCCTCCTGCCGCGCTGGCCGCGCGCGGCCGCGTAGGCGAGGCGGACCTTCAGCATGCGCAGCCGCCCGGAGTCCCAGCGCATCTGCAGGCGCTTGACCTCGCCGAAGATGCGCCGGATCTGGGCCATGGTCAGCTGTTCGTCTTTGAGCTGTTTTCCCCACTCCTCGGCCTGCTTCACCAAACGGGCGTAGTCGGCCCCGGCAATGATTTCCCGCACCGCCTCCCGGTAGCCGGTCACCGCTGTCTGCTGCTGCTGCGCCACCACGTTCTTCCCCCCTCCGCGAATGGCAGATTACGCGCCCCGGGCGCTGAGCTCCACCCAGCGCACCAGCAGTTGGAGGCAGTCTATGCGGCCGGCCTGCAGTTCCTGGAGCAGCTCGTCGACCGCGGGCTCCTCTTTGGCCGCATAGTAGTACAGCTTCCAGAGCCAGCGGTCGTGCTGCGCCAGGCAGTGCAGTTCCACGCCGCTCAGACAGAATGGCTGGGAAAACTTCCGCTCCCGCGCCCGGTGCAGCTCCGCGATTTCGCCCAACTTGAAAAGGAAGGCCCGGCGGATCCGGCCCTCGGCCAGCCACTCCCACAGGCGTCGGTGCCAGGCCTCCAGCCAGGGGTAGGTCCGGTCCCAGTCCACCGTCCTGCCCCAGAATCCGAAGGCGTCCTTTTCGTGACCGTCGGGGTGGCGGGACTTTTTGGCCGCTTCCAGGAAGGCTTTGGCGTCGGCCGCCGCCTGGTACAGCGGGTACTTCGGGTGGTGGAGGCTTGCCCCGGCCGAAACCGTCAGCGAGGGGTTCCAGCACGTGTAGCGCCGGAACTCCTCGCGCACCAACGCGGCCAACTTTAGAATCCGGTCCCAGCTGCCCACCGCAAAAAGGTCGTCGCCTCCCGCGTAGAGCAGGTACAGGTGCCTTCCGGCGGGGTCCGCCTTGCGGCACAGGACGTTGAGGTAGCCCTCGAAAAAGAGGGCCAACATCCGCGAGAGGGTCATCATGCGGGAAAGAGAGGCCGCGCCGCCCAGGCCCTCGGCGAACACCCGCCCCAGGTTGTCCACGTCCATGCGCAGCGCGCCGTAGCAGTCTACGCCCACCGAGTCCCCGGCCAGCTTTTCCATGTCCCGGATGGCTCCTTCGTTCTCGAAGGGCGAAAAGCAGGGCAGGAACCGGAAGCCGACCACCGGCACGGCCCGCCCGTTGCCGCGGACGGGCCGGAGGTCGGCCTCGTTCAGCCGCAGCACCCAGTCGCCGGGCCGGTAGCGTTCCAGAACAAGCTTGCGGTCGCCCAGCCACATCTCCGCGCTGAGGGCCTGCAGGACAGAGTGCCAGGCCAGCGTCCCCTCCGGCGGCCGGGCCGCGGGCCGGAGGAGCAAGTATTCCGCACGCGCGATGTCGCGGGCCAAGTCCTCAAAGCTCCGGCAGAGGGAGCACTTGCCGCCTTCCTCACCGGGCTCCGGTTCCAGCGGCCGCCTGAGCCTCAGACGGTGGAGCTCTTCAGGTTCGTTCCGCTCGGCATGGCAGACGACGCAAAACTCCGTGCCCCCGGCACCAAAGGGGCCGAACACTTTTTCGGGGAAGGCCACGGCCTGCTCCCGGAGGAGCGCGTCCTTCCGCTCCCGCAGCCTGGTTGCCAGCTCCGCCCACCGTGCGGCCAGGGGGCTTTCCCGTTCTTTCGGCGCTATCCTGAAGTCGGCACCGCACAGGGAAACCGCTTCCAGAACCAGGGCCACGTCGCCACCTAAGTAGGCGAGCAGTGTTTCCAGCAGCTCTTCCCGTACCTTCGCCAGCCGGTCCGACGAGACCAGGGGCGCCAGGAGGTAGAAATGGCCGCCCGTGCTGTAGAGCAGGTTGCAAGGGGGGAGTTCCAGCGAGCGGCGGACGAACTCTGCCGCCGCATCGCACAAAAGCCCCAGGTAGGCGGATCGTCCCCGCAGGCTTTTGGCCGCGCCTCGGCTGCTGATGGTGTACAGGAAGCGCTGGATCCCGGTGACGTCCCCGCCCACCAGGCAGGCCACCTCCACAGACGCAAAAGGGTCTTCCTCCAGACGTGAGAGCGCCTCGTCCGACAGGGGCCAGAGGCATAAGGCCAGGGCGGCCGTCACCTGAAGGTGGTCCGCCAGGGAAACGTCCGGCTCCGAGCGGTAGGCCGCCGAGGGCACGCACCAGGCGTAGGCCCTGAGAAGGGAAAGACTGGTCATGACAAAGGCCTCGGGCTCCGCGAAGGTAGGCGCGTCAGCCGGAAACGCCTGCCAGGCCGCCTCAAATTCCTGCCACAGGCCGGGATACCCTGGTTCCGCGGAGGGCCGCTCAAGGCTGGGCACGGGGGGTTCCGGAAACACGACGTCGTCGAGGCGGAACGGGGCCACCCGGTAGGTCGGCGGGTTCGCTTCCAAGGACACGGGAAGCCGCTCGGGCAGCCTGACGCGGACGAAGACCGGGATCAGCCGGTCCCGGGCCGGGTCGCCGGTTTCCTCCCCCTCGCGCTCCATCCGCTCGCCGGAACTCAGTCTGTCGGCCAGCTGCAGCGCGCGGAGGTCCCGTTCGTAGGGCCGGTGTTCGTGGTGGCGGCGGATGAGGGTCGCCACTCGACGCCGCCCTTCCTCGGTGAGAAAACCCAGCCGCGGCAGGAGCCTTTTCTCGAGCCATTCCGCGCCCCATTCCTCGTGCCGCCGCCGCTCACCCCACCTTGCCCTCTGGCTGAACTTGCCGACGTCGTGCCACAGTGCAGCCAGCGTGAGGAGCATCGCTTCCCCGTTCACCGTTCCACCGCCCGGACAAGCGTTTTTCTCAAGTGACCGTCCCTCACCCGGCCGTCAAACCTGACGCCGCAAGGGGCTGGGTCTGGAACACGTTCCTTTTTACGGCGCCGGAACGCCGGCCTTGCCGAGTTACTGTGCCGAGAAACCAAAAGCGACGGCTCGCCAGTAGGACCGAACTTTGGCCCGCAATTCCTCGTTCGGCTGCAATGCGGCTCTTGGGCCGTTCAACTTGTTAAATTCGCTGTCGAAACCGAAATTTCCTGCCTTTGTTGTTTCTTCCCGTTGCGGAAGTCTGCGTCCGCACTGGAAGAAAAAAATGGAAACGCCGAGAATACGTACTACGGAGGTGACGCACCTTGGGCACCGTTCAGGAAGAGTTTCTGCTGTCCCAGGAAGTGGCCCGCATCCTCCGCGTGAGTACTCGCACCATGGCCAACTAGGTGCGCAGGGGCCTCCTGGCTTCCGTGCGCCTTCCCACAAGCCACCGACGGTACAGGAAGGGCGAGGTGGAGGCGTTGCTGGAGGGATGCCTGGCCGTGAAGTCCCGTCGTACACAGCAACCACAGGCCACTCGGTAAGATAAGGCTTTCTCCGGCCCGTCTTGCGTAACCGAGTTAAAGAAAGATTTCCAGCCAAATTAACAGAACTTTCACGGTAAGGAGGGGGAGAAGCGATGAGAAAGCGGAGCAATATGTTTTTGATAACGGGCCTGTTGCCAAACTCCTTAAGCCTGAAGGATTCTGGCGGATCATGTAGAATTCTCCTCCATAAAAGACAAAACATGGAGTGATGCACCTTGATGGGCCGCCAGGTGCCGCAATCCAAGCTCTTCTACCAGGTAAGTCTTGAAGAGCGCGTGCCGCAGGACCACCTCCTCCGCAAGATCTCAAACGTCGTCGACTTTTCCTTCCTCTACGACTACGTGCGCCCCTATTACAGCCACACCGGCGCCCCTTCCGTGGACCCGGTCGTCATCTTCAAGATGTCGCTGCTCGGATATCTTTACGGGATAACGAGCGAGCGCAAGCTGGCCGAAGAGTGCCGCCTCAACCTGGCCTTCATGTGGTTTCTGGGGTATGACTTAGACGAAGTACCGCCCGACCACAGCATCCTTTCCAAGGCGCGGGCCCGCTTCGGGAGAGAGGTCTACGAGCAGTTCTTCCGGGAGGTCGTCCGGATGTGCCGGGAAGCGGGTCTGGTGGAAGGAGACAAAGTGTTCCTCGACGCCACGCTCGTTAAAGCCAACGCCTCCCTTGACTCCCTGGTGGAGAGGGAAGTCTGCCACCGGCTCAAAGAAACGCCGAAAGAGTACCTCGACCGCGTGTGGGAAGAAAACCCCCTGGAGGGCCCTGACGACCCGGGCGGGAGCGGTCCTTCAGGCCCGGGCGAGATACCGCGGGAAGAGGCCCCGGAGAAGAAAGCTGCCGGGAAAAGCCTGCGGACCAACGAGAAGTGGGTGAGCCGCACCGACCCGGACGCCTCGCTTGTCACCCGGAAGGGTTTGGCAAAGCCTTTGCTGGCCCACAAGGTGCACATCGCGGTGGACGGGGGAAAGGCGCGGATCGTCACCGCAGTGGAGACCACGCCCGGAGGAGTAGCGGAGTGCCACGTCCTGCCTCATCTCGTCGGCAAGCACATCTTCAGCACCCGTTCCCACCCGGAAGAAGTAGTGGCCGACCGGGCCTACGGGACAAAAGAGGTTTACCGCTTCCTGGAGGGTATGGGCATCCTGCCCACCATACCGCAGCGCCAGACCTGGCAGAATCTCCGGGAGAAGAGGCTTAAAGCGGGATTCAGATACGACGCGGAGCGCGACGTGTACATCTGCCCCGCAGGGAAAACTCTTTACCGCACAGAGGAGCGACCCGACGGTTCAGTGGTCTACAAGGTGCACCGCCTCGCGTGCAAAGGGTGTCCTCACCAGGGCACGTTGTGTCAGGCCAGGCGGCCTCGCATTACGCGGCCTGTGGACGAGGAACTTCTTTCCCGGGTGAAAACCCACCTGACCACCGAGCGGGCCAGAGCGAGCCTGCGCCAGCGCAAGTACTGGCCCGAGACGGTGTTCGCGGAGATGAAAGGGCCGCGCGGATTGGAGCGGGCGACGCTCCGGGGCACGATCAGGGTACACATCCAGGCTCTGCTTGCCCTGGCGGTGCATAACATCAGGCAACTGGTCAAGGTGATGGGGGGAAAGAAAACGGTGGCTGCCCAGATCCAGGCTTTACTGGTCAAAGTATCTGGCACCCTCCGGCCTAACCCATCTTGGCTCCCGGTGTTCTAATTGGGTTTGGCAACAGGCCCTTCACCGTCAGGAACTTATCAGCCTGCTGGGCATCCCCCTCACCCGCTTCATCAGCGTGGAGGATTCGGAACACGTTCTGCAGGCCATACGGCTAACCCCACCGGATATGCCGATCGATCTTATCCTGCACACCCCCGGCGGGCTGGTGCTGGCCGCGGAACAGATTGCCCGCGCGTTGCAGCGCCATCCTGCGAAAGTCACGGTGCTGGTACCGCACTATGCCATGTCGGGGGGTACAATGATCTGCCTGGCCGCCGATGAAATCATGATGGACGAAAACGCCGTGCTGGGACCGGTTGACCCACAATTGGGTGAATATCCGGCCGCTTCAATTGTAGGAGCAGTGAGGGAAAAAGGCAAGGATAAAGTTAGCGACCGTACCCTGATCCTCGCCGACATCTCCAACAAAGCCCTGAACCAGGTCGAGGACTTTGTGGCCTACCTCTTGCAGGATAAAATGCCGGCAGACAGGGCCCGCCGCCTGGCCAAAGCCCTATCCAGTGGGCAATGGACCCACGACTATCCAATCACCGCGGAGCGCCTGCAGGCGTTGGGCCTGCCGGTCACCGTGGGTTTGCCAAACGAGGTCTACCTGCTAATGCACCTCTACCCCCAGCCGGCGCAACGGCGGCCGTCCGTCCAGTTCATCCCCGTGCCCTACGATAAGGAGCGCGACGACGACCGCCGCTAGGAGCCCGCTGCAAAACTTCGCCTTCAACTGAACCCTTACTTGCGCAGTTCGGATCTGCAGCGCGCCGCTAACCATCCTCTTCATCTTCGCCGGTTCTGGGCCAGACGAGGGCCACGCGCACGCCCGCTTTGCAGGGAAGATAATGCAGCACCAGAGCGCTGAAATGCTCCATGGTTCCCGGTTCGGCCACGGCCTCCCCGGTCACCCGCTCCTTGCCGTGCCACTCCTGTGTCTTGTAGACTAAGGGGACGCTCAAGTACGGCGTAACGGCGCGGACAATTTCCTCGGCCGCATTTTCCAGGTAAATGCGTTTACCGTCGCAGCAAAGGTGCCCGGACAGTCGTCCCATCTGGAGAAGCGCCACCATCATTTGGACCACTCCCCTCTCAGAGCGTTAACTTCGCGGCCGGCAACCCATTATCCTGCCGGTTAAGCGAGGTGCTGTCTCGGCGCAGGTCCTACCGTCGTATCGGGAAGGCTTTTTCTTCGCACGAGACAAAAGTTCCGCTCTCTTTGTTCCGATAACAATATTGTCCGGCCGGCCGACGCGTTATCAGCTAAAGCTAAGCGGCCCACTTTTCTGGAGGACGATCATGAACGGCAAAGCGTGGATCCGGGATGGCAAGATCGGGGTGCGCGACCCCCTGGAAGGCGGCAAGCCGGCGGTGGTAGCGCCTGGACGGGGCGTGCGCTTGTTTGTGAACGGCGAAGAAGTGACCCAACCGCGCCCGGTCCTGGAGAAAGACGACCTGCGGATAGAAACGCTGACCGAAAAGCTACCGGGGGATACAAAGGTACATATTTCCCCGGACGGGCTGGAAGCATTCCTGGAGGTCAAACTTGACACGACAACCACCTATGAAGTGCCGGATCAGGACCCCCAGGAAAACCTTGTTGTCGATGCCGTGCCACGCCATAAAACCTCGTACCCGTATAACTACCAGCAGGTAGTTGCCCTGCTGGTGGGAGCCGGCGGGCGGTACGGTATTCTCCGGGAGGCTATCGAAACCTTTCTTGCCCGTCCCGAGGAGGGGCGGTTCCTGGTAGCCCGCGGCAAGCCGCCGACGCTGCCTGTGGACGAGCGCATTGATATCCTTTTTCCGGAAAAGCCCACCGGTGAACCGATCGTGCGCGAAGACGGGCGTGTCGATTTTTATGAGCTGGAGAAGTTCTTCTCCGTTGCTCCCGGCACGGTGCTGGCCAGGAAGCACCCCGCCGTGCCGGGGGAACCGGGCAAAAGCGTTACCGGCGAAGAAATCAGCCCGCCAGCCCCCAAGACCATTGAGATTATCACCGGGCGGGGCACCGAACTTGCAGGTGGAGGGCTCCAGGTTGTCGCTACCGGCGGCGGGCGGCCGGTGGTAACGCGGGCCCAGAACGTTTACCGCTTCGAGGTTATACCCTCTTTGGTCTGCGAAGGCAACGTGGACCTCGGTACCGGGAACGTACGCTTCAAAGGCGATGTGAAGGTCACGGGGTCGGTTACCCACGGAACCACCGTCGAGGCTACCGGCAAGATCGAGATTCTCGGCGCGGTCCTGGAAAGCACCGTGGATGGCGGCGGTGACGTTATTATCCAAGGGAACATCATTGCCAGCAAGGTGCGCGCCGGCGGGAATCAGGCCCACCTGGAGAAATTCGCCGCCCCGCTGGAAGAACTGCTCCGCTCCCTTATGCCTGCTGTGGCGGCCGCGCGCCAGCTGGTCGTTCAGGCCGGGCAAGGGCAGCGCCGCATCGAACCGGGGCAGGCGCTGATGCTTCTTCTTGACCACAAGTATCCGGAAATACCGGCCCTGATTAAAAAGATCGTTAATCTTTTCAAGGAGATTCGTTCCGGCTCCGACTTGCCGGAAGATCTTGTTAATCTGGTTACGAAAATAAACCAAACCTTCACCGGCGTCAACCTGCTGCGCTTAAACGACTTCAAGGTGCTTGCCTCTTTCTTAACCGAATTGCGCAGCGTCGTTGCAGAGCTTAAAGAAATAGCTGGCGTCCGGGCCAACATAACGGCTCCCTACGCCGTAAACTCCACCCTCGAAGCAGCCGGCGATGTAGTTATTACCGGGCAGGGATGCTACGGGGTTACCATTCACGCCGGTGGGACCATTCAGGTAAGGGGTGTTTTCCGCGGGGGCGAAGCCTTCGGGAAAAAAGGCGTCGTCATCGGTGAAGCAGGCTCGGAGATGGGCATCCGGACAATGCTCCGGACCGGAGCCGGGGGAAAGGTCGAGATAGAAAAGGCGCACCCCGGGGTAGTCATCCAGGTGGGCGCCCGCAGTAAAGAGCTCACGGTTCCCCTTCGCAACGTAAAAGCCACCCTGGACCCCGAAGAACTGGGCGTAGTTGTCGATGCCCTGAAATGGGAACGCCCCCTGAGGGGAACGCCACCGTAGGGAGGCTACGGCGCGCCCAGCCGGGGCGGGGTGCCTCTTTCAAACGTTTCGATAATCTTGTCGTCAAGCCAGTTGCTCGTGGGTGTGGCCCGCTCGGCAAAGTACTTGACAATCCCGGCATAGATGGCGAACGCCATCTGGCTCTGGTAGACGGGATCCAGCAACAACCGCTCCTCCCGCGGGTTGGTGACAAAACCGATTTCTACAATAATCGAGGGCATTTTCGTCTGCCGGTTGAGAAAATAATCAACTTCCTTGGGCACGCGGACCGTATTCCGCAGCAGCCGCACAATCTCGGCCTGGACGGCGTAGGCCAGCTTGCGCGACTCAAGGCAACCCGGCTGGGAAAACGTCTGCGCGCCGTCCTCATCGCGCTCGTGAAAACTATTGGCGTGAATACTGACGAAAATGTCGGCCCCTGATTTATTGGCCAGGTCCACGCGCGCCGCGAGGTCGTCGCGCTTGCTGTCGCCCAGGCCCTCGTCCTTTTCCCGCGTCATGACCACCCTGGCGCCCCCCTGCTGCAGGCGGTCGCGCAGGCGCCTGGCCACGGCCAGCGTGATTTCCTTCTCGGGCACCCCGCTTGGACCCACCACGCCCGGATCGGTGCCGCCGTGCCCGGCATCCACAACAACGGTTTTACCGGTCAGAAGCCAGGAGAGGGCTTCAATCGTCCGCTCTTCCAGCCGGACGCTCAACATCAGGGCGAGGTGCCAGAAACCAACAAGAATTGCGCCCAAGGCGGCCAGGAATAGCAGGTGCACACCACGGAGCCGAAAGCAACCGATCCAGGGCAAACAATAACCCCCTTCCCGTCCGTCCTCCTAAGGAGGTATATGCGGGCGAGAAGGGGATTATGTTTCTTAGCGCTTTGAGTATTGCGGCGCCCGCCGCGCTTTCTTTAACCCGTACTTTCTGCGTTCTTTCATGCGCGGATCGCGGGTCAGGAAACCGGCCTTCTTCAAGGCAGGGCGGAGATTGGGATCGGCCTGGACCAGCGCCCGGGCGATACCCAGGCGGACTGCTCCCGCCTGTCCGCTCAGGCCTCCACCGCTAACCTGGGCGATTACGTCGAACTTGCCGGCAGTACCGGTAACTTCAAACGGTTGCTCCACCTGCACCTGCAGGGTCCGCCGTCTGAAATACTCCAGAATACTGCGGCCGTTGATTCTCATCTCACCCCGGCCAGGCTTAAGAAACACGCGCGCTACCGCATTCTTCCGTCGGCCGGTACCGTAAAACTGAACCCCTATCTGCTGAACCTCTACCGCCACGATCACACCTCCTTACCCCTGCCAGACTTCCGGCTTCTGGGCCACGTGCGGGTGATCGGGCCCCCTGTAAACCCGAAGCTTCTTGGCCATCCGGGCACCCAGCCTGTTATGAGGCAACATGCCGACGATCGCCTTCTTTACAACCCCTTCCGGCTTGGTCTTTAACAACGCGGCGTAGTTCGTCGCCTTCAGGCCGCCGGGATAACCTGAATGACGGTACCAGATCTTCTGTCGCAGCTTTTTCCCGGTCAGGACGACCTTCTCTGCGTTAATTACGATGACGTGGTCACCCGTATCCACGTGGGGCGTAAAAATCGGCTTGTGCTTGCCCCGCAGAATGCGCGCCACCTCGGCGGCCAGCCGCCCCAGGGTTTTACCCGCCGCGTCAACCACGTACCATTTGCGCTCTATCTCCTGCTCTTTGACCATAAAGGTTTTCATCTTGCTACCTCCTGTGCGGCCACGCTTCATAAATGCCTTATTTAGAGGCGGTAAAGTCACATACGTATTTTAATGGAGCAAATATTGCCTGTCAAGTGCGACTTGGCCCCTTCGTGTCAACGGGCTGATACCGGCACCCTGCAAGCGGTCTGGGAAAATGTCGCGATAGGGCCGTGGTATAAGATCGCCGAACTAGCAAAGAATACTATTACGAAATAATCACCCCAGTACTGGTTAAAGAAGGTGTATATGGTCAGGTTCATCAAGCCGCTTAAAGCCAGGCTTTTGGGCCGGGGTAAAGGAGAAGGCCGGGCCAAACACCCGACGAACCGACCCGGTGACGGCGGCCTTGCAGGTGCGACCTGGAAGGACCAGGTTTTGAGCGCCAACCTGGAAACCAACCTCCGGCAAATTAAGGCCGTCCTGGACAAATGCAGCGACGTCGTTTACCGGGAGTTTGTTTTTGCCCAGAACGAGCAGATCAGGCTTACCCTGATCTACACGGATGGGCTGGCGAACAAGGCGCAGGTCAGCGAGCAGATCATGAAGGCGCTGGCCCTGGAAGTGCCGATGGCCGTCCCCGGCCAGGAGATCACCAAAGCCCGCGCCCTGGAATTTATCAAACAGCGGGGTCTTTGTATACACCAGATCACGGAAACCGACAAGCTGAAGGAAGTTATCCATGCCATCCTGTCGGGGGATACCGTTTTGCTGGTGGACGGGCACGCCACCGCAATCATCAACGGGGCCCGGGGCTGGGAAGCACGTGCCATTAGCGAGCCGGAAGCAGAGTCGGCGGTGCGGGGTGCGCGGGAGTCTTTCGTTGAAACCTTGCGGGTTAATACCGCACTCATCCGGCGGAGGGTAAAGAGCCCCGACCTCAAAATCGAGACCCTGCGCCTTGGCGAGGTTACTGCTACCGATATCGCCATAGCTTATATCGAAGGCATCGTTAACGAAAAGCTGGTGGCGGAAGTTAAAAGTCGGCTGGAAAGAATCAGGGTTGACGCCGTCCTGGAAAGCGGCTACATCGAGGAACTGATCGAGGACAACCCCTGGAGTCCTTTTCCCACGGTTAACCACACCGAGAGGCCGGACCGGGTAGCGGCGATGTTGCTGGAAGGGCGCGTGGCTATCCTGGTGGACGGGACCCCTTTCGTCCTGACCGTACCCAACCTGTTCGTCGAGTATCTCCAGGTTCCCGAGGACTATTACGAGCGGTTCCTGTTCGCCTCAGCCGTGCGCGCCCTCCGGTTTCTTTCCGTGCTCATATCGCTTACCCTGCCTTCTCTGTACATTGCCGTGCTCAGCTTCCACCATGAACTTCTCCCCACCCCGCTTTTGCTGAGTATTGCCGCGCAGCACGAGGCCGTCCCCTTCCCGGTGTTCGTTGAGGTACTGATCATGGAATTCAGTTTTGAAATCTTGAGGGAGGCCGGGATCCGCCTGCCGCGGCCCCTGGGCCAGGCGGTAAGCATCGTCGGCGCCCTGGTTATCGGCGAAGCCGCCGAGCGCGCCGGCCTGGTGGCCGCCGCCACCGTCATTGTGGTGGCCCTGACCGGCATTGCCTCCTTTACTTTTGCTTACTCCTTCAGTATAGCCTTTCGCCTGCTGCGGTTCACCCTCATGGTCCTGTCGGCCACCCTGGGCCTGTTCGGGTTGATCACCGGGATGGCGATAATGGGCATCCACCTGTGCACGCTGCGCTCCTTCGGCGTTCCTTACCTGTCCCCGGTGGTTCCCACCACCGGTGTCGACCTGAAGGACGCGGCCTTCCGGGCGCCCTGGTGGGCTATGTTTACCCGTCCCCGGCTGATCGCCAGGGAGGAGCAGAAAAGGCAGGTCGAGGGGTTAAAGCCAACTCCTCCGGAAACCCGGCCACAGAGGTAATGGAGCGGAATTATATGCTTGAACAGGGTAAAATTGACAGCAAACAGGCCGTCATGTTGATGCTGAGCATGGTTTTACCCACGGCCATCCTTACCGTTCCAGCCATTGTGGTGGGGTTCGCGAGGCAGGATGCCTGGCTATCGATTATCATCGCCACCGTGGCAGGACTGTTGATCGCACGACTGGTGGTAAGCCTGAGCCTCCGTTTCCCGGGGAAAACCCTGCTGGAATACGCGGAGGAAATTCTGGGCACGGTGCCGGGGAAAATCGTTGGCCTCCTGTACATATGGCTATTTTTTCTGTATGTGGGCGCCGGCGTCCTGAGGGAGTTTTGCGTTTTTATGGTTACGGCCGTAATGCCTGAGACCCCGATCATAGTTTTCTGTATTCTGATTGTTGCCGTGGCGGCTTACGCGGTCCGCAACGGCCTGGAGGTCCTGTGCCGGTTCAACCAGCTGTTTATCCCCGTCGCGGGACTATTGGCCATCGTTTTCGCGTTATCAGCCAAAGATATGAAAATAGCCCGGCTGCTGCCGGTTTTCGACGCCGGTCTGATCCCCATTATCAAAGGAACCGTCACGCCCGCCGTGTGGCTGGGGCAAATCGTCACTTTTGCCATGATCATTCCTTACCTGAACCGGCCGGGCGACGCCCACCGGGTGGCCACCCTGTCTTTACTGTTGATTAGCTTTTTCTTAATCGTGAGCATCCTCGAGGCACTGCTCATCTTTGGTCCTTACGTGACGGCGGCGTGGGTTTTTCCGACCTTTAACGCCGTCCGGGTGGTCTCCATCGCCAATTTTCTGGAACGGCTGGAATCGGTTATTGTGGCGGTATGGGTACTCGGGGCCTTTGTCAAAGTGGGCGTGTTCTACTATGCTGCCGTTCTGGGCATCGCCCAGTGGATTGGTCTCAGGGATTACCGGCCCCTGGTCGCTCCGGTGGGGGTGCTCCTGGCGGTCCTGTCGATCCTTCTGTGGGGAGAGAACATCGTCGACATGCTACATTTTCTTACCGAAGTGTACGCCCCCTTTTCCCTCCTCGTTTTTGAGGTCGGAATACCGCTGTTATTGCTGATTGTCGCCCTGGCCAGGGGAAAGGGAGGAAAAAGCGTTGGCTAACAAAATTACCGCCTTGCTTTTTCTGGTACTTCTTACCGGGTTCCTGGGAGGTTGCTGGAACCGCAAAGAGATTACCGAAATAGCCATTGTTCTGGGGACAGGGGTTGACTGGACGGCGGACGGCCGGATCCGGCTGACCGTACAGATCGCCAGACCCACCGCTTTCGTCGGCGGCAGCGAAGCGGGGGCCGGCGGAAGGGAGGCCCCGGCGAGTTGGGTGGTCTCCGCGGAAGGCAAAACGATTGAAGAGGCCGAAAGATACCTGGCCATGAAGGCTCCTCGCGACCTGTACTGGGGCCACAGCGTCATTCTGGTGTTCGGAGAAGAAATGGCCAAAAAGGGAACAGATATTGCGAGAAATTTCTTCCAGCGCGACAGGCAACCCCGGGAAACCATGTGGATGATGGTGGCCAAAGGCGAGGCCAAAGATTTCCTGGAAACCTATTCGGCGCTGGCGAAGACTTCGGCGCAGGCCGCCGGTTTTCTGACCAGGATGAAAACCTGCTATGCCGTTCAACTCCGGGAATACGCCGAGATGCTGGCGAGCAAGGGGGTACAGCCGGTGGTTACCGCGGTGGAGGTAAAAGAAGCAGGGGTAACCCCGGGACTGGGCCAGGAAACGAAGTCCCCGGCCTACAAGCAGGTAGAGCTTGACGGCGTCGGGGTATTTAAGGATGACAAGCTGATCGGCTGGCTGGACGCTTACGAAACCAGGGGTCTGCTCTGGTTGAAAGGTGAGGTTATGAAGGGCGTAGTCACGGTGCCGAGCCCGGGTGAGCGGGACAAACAGGTATCCATCGTGATCCGGCGGGGGAAAACGCAGGTTGTGCCGGTATACGACGGGGAGCACCTGCGGTTCGACGTTAAAGTGAAGGTGGAAGGGGACATGGTGGAACAGCAAAGCCGCGAGAATCTGGCCAAACCCGAGAAGATCAGAGCCCTGGAAAACGAAGTGGCCGCGGACATCAAGAGGCGGGCTGCCATCGTGCTGGAAAAAGCCCAGTGGGAGTACGGCGCGGACATCTTCGGCTTCGGCGACGCTTTCCACCGGAAGTACAAAAAAAAGTGGCGGGAACTGAAAGACCGGTGGGACGAGGAGTTCGCGCGGGCGGAGGTTGACATTGCCGTTGAAGCGCACATCAGGGAAATTGGCCTCCAGACCAGGCGGGCCGGCACGCCGGAAAAATGACCCATGGTTTAGAAGTCAAAGACGAGGATGAGTAAAGTGATCGCGTTACTGATCATGCTGTTCATCGGCATTATCCTGCTCGAGGTACCGGGCCTGGCAAAAAAGCAGATGTGGCGAGAACTCATCGCCTTTTCGCTCTACCTGTCGATCGGGATGGCCTTGAGCATCCCGCTGGCGCTGGGGGTCGAACTGCCAAACCCCACGCAAGCTATCGAGGCGCTGGTCAAGCCCTTATCGGAATTCTTGAGAAAATAGTTTTAGTCCATCCACGCCAGCTCAGGACAGGGCGGAACCAGCCCCGCCGCAGCGCCACGCGCGAGCAGAGTTTCCACCGCGTGCCGCCCGATTTCTCCCAAATCCAGCGTCCAGTGGTTCACGTACATGCCAACAAAGCGCGCCGCCTCGGCAACGTCGAGTCCCCGCGCGTAACGGAGGGCGTACCGCATCCCTTCGTCGCGGTGGGCCAGGGCGTACCTGATCGCCTCCCGCAGCAGTCCGGCAATCGCCCGTCCCCGTTCGTTGTGCCGGCGGTGCAGGACGTTCCCGCCCAGCGGCAGCGGCAGTCCGGTCTCACTCTGCCACCATTCCCCGAGGTCGATTACTTTCCTCAGGCCGTCCCGTCGGTACGTCAGCTGCCCCTCGTGGATAAGCAACCCGGCCGCTACCTCTCCACGGCACACCGCGTCCGCGATCCGGTCGAACGGTATAACCCGCGTCCTGATGTCCGGGCGCCAGAGTTTCAGCACGAGGTAGGCGGTGGTCAACTCCCCCGGAACGGCCACCTCGGGCAGGTCGGCACCGGCGGGAAAATCTTCACGTACGACTACCAGGGGGCCATACCCGTCCCCCACGCTGGCCCCGCAGGCGAGCAAGAGGTACTTGTCCGCGACGTAAGGGTACGCGTGAAAGGAGATGGCCGATATGTCGTAAGTGCCTGCCAGGGCCGCCCGGTTCAGGGTCTCAATGTCACGCAGGACATGGGTGAAAGCATAGCCGCCGGTGTCAAGAAGGCCTTGCGCCAGGGCATAAAACATGAAGGCGTCGTCGGCGTCCGGGCTGTGAGCCAGGGTGAGTTCCAATGGATATCGCCCCTCTCTTTAATTTTTTGTATAATGACACCTAAAAGGTGCGGATAATTCGATACTGTGTTGTGCGCTGGGCAGGCGTGAACCCGGCGTCTTTAATAACGCGAATAATCTCGTCCCTTGCCATCCGGTACGACGCGCCGGCCGCGCGCACCACGTTTTCCTCCATCATGGTGCTCCCGAAATCGTCGGCCCCGAAGAACAAGGCCACCTGGGCCACCCTGGGTCCCTGCGTAACCCAGGAGACCTGGATGTGCGGGATGTTATCCAGGAGGAGACGGGCCACGGCGAGCACCCGTAGGTACGCAGCGGCGCCGGCCTTCGTGCCTCCAAGCCTGGTATGTTGCGGCTGGTAACTCCACGGAATGAAGGCGGTAAAGCCACCGGTTTCGTCCTGCAAATCCCTGATGCGGATCATGTGACGGATTCTTTCCGCGGGTGTTTCGACGCTGCCAAACATCATGGTGGCCGTGGATTTTAAACCAAGGCGATGGGCGGTGCGCATGACCTCGATCCACTGCTGCCAGGTTATCTTGCGCGGGCTGATGATGCGCCGCACCCGGTTAACCAGGATTTCCGCGCCTCCACCCGGCAGCGAATCAAGACCCGCGTCTTTCAGTCGTACCAGGACCTCGGCGACCGACAAGCCCGACCGGTTGGCCAGATGGACGATCTCGGGCGGTGATAACGAATGGATCTCCACCGCAAACCGTTCCTTGATCGCGCGGAACATGCCCGCAATATACTCCAGCTCGATCCCGGGGTGCAACCCCCCTTGAATAAGCACCTGGGTACCGCCGGCTTTAACCAGTTCCTCTACTTTGGCCAGCACCTCATCGTATGCCAGGATGTAGGCGTCGCCGGCGTCCTTATCGCGGTGAAAAGCACAAAACTTGCAGGCGCAAACACAGACGTTGGTATAGTTGATGTTGCGGTCGGCAACAAACGTCACGTAAGGAGAGGGGTTCAGGCGATGCCGCACCGCACCGGCCGCCTGCCCCAGGGCCAGGAGATCTGCTTTCTCAAGAAGCAACAGGCCCTCTTCTTCGGTCAACCTTCCGCCCTCGGCCGCATACGCGAGTAGTTCCTCAAGCGTGCGCAATACCGTCCCCCCAGATAGCCAGTTTGACCCGGTCTTCAATGAGCCCGCTCTTGTAGGCATAGTCGTAAAACACCAGCAGCGCCTTCTGGTACGTTTCATCGAAATCGTGCCTGATAATGGCGAAATAATCCTCCAGCACGGAGCGCGGCAAGCGGCGCCGGCGGGAGGCCGCCTCGAGCAGTTCCTCCCGATGGGCCATGCTGAGAGCCCTGGCCTGTTGCAGTGCCTGGCTGATCCTGCCTGCCGCCTCCGGATACGTCAGCGCAAAATCCCGGCGGATAACCCACAGGGCAAATACCATCTTCTCGCCGGTAAACTCTTTCCAGGCCGCCCCCAGATCGGTAACCAAAAGGCCGGCTTGTTTGGCCAGCACCTGCTGGTGAGCGGTCAGGGCGTCGTCCCCGATAAGCAAAGCCGCGTCTGCCCGGCCGAGCATAAAGTCAAGATCCGGGGGCGTTGTCTCGTACACCACCTCAACGTGGTAATAATGCTGGAAAAGAATCTTGAGCAGTACGCTGGATGTGGCCGAACTGTCGGGGAGGCAAACTTTCCTGCCGTCAAGCTCGGTAACCGGCAGACGGCTGAAAAGCAAAATGCTCCCGACGCGCCCGTCCGAGCTTATCGACATATGCGGCAGGATGACACATTTATCCGGATGGCGCGCGTACTCAATCGAGGAAAGGGGCGTGACGTCCAGGCGCCCTTCCAGGAAAAGCCGGTTGAGGTACGTGGGCACCCCTTTTATCAGGTGGACGTCCAGAGCGACCCGCCCCGTTTCGAGCGGGTAATATACCGGCAGACAGTTCAGATAATCCACCTGTCCGAGTCTTATCCGCAAAAGAAAAAACCCCCTAATACTCCCTTACCACGTTATATAAAGCATCGCGTTCGACCGGTACGCGCCCCGCTTCCCTGATCAGACGCACCAGTTCCTCACGAGTTGAGTATTCAGGTGTATCCGCGCCGGCGGCGTGCGATATTTTTTCCTCGACCACGGTTCCGTCCATGTCGTTGGCGCCGAAGTGCAGGGAAAGCTGGGCCATTCCCGGGCCGATCCCGATCCAGTACGCCTTGACGTGGGCGAAGTTATCCAGTAAGAGACGGGCAACGGCAATCATCTTCAGGTCATCGCACCCGGTGGTTCCCGGCAACGCGTTTAAGGCCGTGCACCGCGGCTGGAAGGCCAGCGGGATGAACGCCAGAAACCCACCCGTGCGGTCCTGTAAGGCCCGTAACCGCAGCAGGTGGTCCACCCGCTCCGCCGGAGTTTCCACGTGGCCGTAGAGAATGGTGGCATTGGTGGGAATGCCGAGATGGTGCGCCGTCGCGTGTATCTCGAGCCAGCGTTCGCCACTGATCTTTTGCGGACATACCCGCTGGCGCACCCGCGGCGAGAAGACTTCTGCGCCCCCTCCGGGGAGGGATGCGAGACCCGCATCCTTTAAGATTACCAGCACCTCTTCGACGGTCAGGCCCTCGCGCCGCGCAAGATAATCGATTTCCACGGCTGTAAGCGCCTTGATCTGTACGCCCGGCAAGGCACGGCGCAAACGCCTGAGCATGCGGACGTAATAATCCAGGTCCAGGTCCGGGTTGAGGCCACCCACGATGTGCAGCTCGGAAACGTTCAGGTCGCGGCCGGCCAGGGCTTTGGCCTCAACCTGGTCCAGGGTCAGCGTGAAAGCGTCCGGATCTCCTGGTTTTCTACTAAAAGCACAAAACCGACACCCGTTAATACAAACGTTGGTGTGGTTGATGTGCCGGTTAACAACAAAGTAGACGCGGTCACCGTGCCTGCGCCGACAAGCCAGCCGCGCAAGTCGGCCAACCGTCAGCAGGTCACGCGTCACCAGGAGCCGGACACCGTCTTCCGCTCCCAACCGTTCGCCTGCTTCTATCCTGGCCACGATATCGTCGAGGTCGCGGCTTGACACCAATATGTCTCCTTATGCTCGGCCTTATCGAAAAGGATTTGAGCGGACGCCGCCTTGCGCCGTCGCAATATCTTGTATTCGTCGTTCCGCGTCGACCTCCTCTCGGCGTCACACCTTTTCAGCAGGGTGCGGGGGAGACTTGCCGGGAAGGAGCAAACTCAGAAAGAAGGCCGGTACGGGAAGCGCGGCAATCACGTCCAGGGTAGCCGGCACACCCCAGCGGTCGGCAACGAGTCCCAGCAGCGGAACGACAACACCCCCCATACCGATGGCGAAACCGAGCATGAGGCCGGAGGCCAGTCCCACATTCTGCGGCACCAGTTCCTGGGCAAAAACGACGGTTACCGCAAAGCTGGCGATGATGGCAAAACCGGCGCCGAAGAGGGCGGCTCCCTGCCAGAAGCCGTGCACACGGGGGAAAAGGATCAGTAGTGGCAGCCCGGCAACAAAGGAAAGCAAAAGGATGTTCCGCCGGCCCCACCTGTCGGCCAGGGGTCCACCGACCAGCGTGCCCAGCGCGCCGGCCAGAAGAAACAGGGTGAGAAGCCGGCTGGCGTAAGCATCCGGCATCTTGAGGTAACTGACAAAATAAAGCGGAATGTAGTTAATGATGCCGGCGTGGATCCAGGACCGGATGGTGACGACCGAAGCCAGGAGACCGAGGGATTTCCACGGGAGGCGCGGTTTGTTATGGTTCCCATCCTGGTCGGCCATCACCCGCCGGTGCTCATCTTCCCTCTCCCCGGCGGCGCGCACGATGGCCGGCAGGGCTGCCCACAGCAAGAGGGCAACAGCACCGGCCGGAAGCAGAAAACCGGCTACCCCTTTACGCCCGTCCAGGGCCAGCAGCGCCGTGCCCAGCAGCGGGCCCAGGGCAAAACCTACGTTGCCACCGAGTGCGTAGAGGGCCATGGAAGCCCCCCGGCCGCCGCGGGCGATAAAGAAGGTATTGCGGGAGCCTTCCGGATGGTAGCCGGCGATGCCCAGACCGGAGAGAAAAACCCCAAAAAGAACCAGGCTGTAAAAAGGCGCCCAACCGGCCAGTGCCAGGCCCAGGGCGGTAAGGATGCACCCCACCGGCAGCAGCCACCGGCTGGAAACGCGGTCGCTTAACAGGCCGAACAGCGGCTGGACAACGGAAGAACTGACACTCGCCACAAGGGTTACCGCGCCCACGGCGGCGTAGGACAGGTGAAAGTCCTCCTTGAGAACGGGCAGGAGAACGGGTACCACACCCTGGCCGGCGTCGACCACCAGGTGTCCCAGGCTTAACAGCCAGATAAGAATACTTTGCACGCACGTCAGGCCTTTCGGTACCTTGACCTTGACAAGGGTAACGATATCTATTACAATTTTATAATAAAATTTGGTTTAAAAATGCCAAATTTGCGATTGTAAAATTCCCAACTTGAGATTTAAATTTCAAATGTGAGGTTTGAGATTTCAAATTTAAAATTCAAAACACGGGAGCATGCGCACTAAATGATAAACAACTTACGCAAAGCCGGTCTGAAAGTTACCCCGCAGCGCCTGGCCATCCTCAGCTTCCTGGAAGGTAATACCTCGCATCCGTCTGCCGAGGAAATTTACCGGGCCCTGAAGCCCAGGTTTCCGTCGCTTTCACCCGCAACGGTGTACAATACCCTGGATGCGCTCATTCGCGCCGGCGTGCTGCAGGAAGTGAACATCGATCCGGCACGCCGCCGCGTGGACCCTGATCCCGAACCGCATACTCACTTCTTGTGCACGCGCTGCGGCCGGGTGTACGACCTTACCCTGCCCACCAGGGAGATCAGCATCCCGGAAAAGGCAATGGGTTTTTGCATCCACCGGTACGCCCTGAACCTTTACGGGATATGCCCGGCCTGCACCGACACTACTTAGGAGGCCGCTGCAAAACTTCGCCTGGCTTTGTCATGCTCGCCGTCCGGTGCTCACGTACCACCCAGTACGCTCCGCGCCGGCCGGCTTTGCCTTCCTCGCCATGCTCGTTTTTCGCGGCCTCGGGGCTCTTTGCCGGAGACACGGGAGGCCGCTCAGGCCGGCGCAAATTCAATCTGGCGGTCTTCGGGACTGACCCTGACCACTCTGACGTTTATCGGGTCACCCAGGCGGTAAACCTTGCCCGTGCGGTGGCCTACCAGGCGGTAGGCCTTGTCTTCGTACAGGTAATAGTCGTCGGTAAGGTTCGTAAGCGTTATGAGCCCTTCCACCGTGTTTTCCAGCTCTACAAAGAGGCCGAAGGCCGTCACACCGCTGATAATGCCGGGATAAACCTCCCCCACCTTATCCTGCATGAAGGCCACCTTCTTAACCTCCACCGCCTCGCGCTCTGCTTCCATGGCCACCCGTTCTCTCTCGGAAGCCTGCCGGGCTACCGCCGGCAGCATCTCCTGGAGGACGGCGGCGTGGCGCTTGCTCAGGCCGCCGGTGGTGATCACCTCGCGGATGATCCTGTGGATGAAAAGGTCGGGGTAGCGCCGGATCGGCGAGGTAAAGTGCGTGTAATTGGGCGAGGCGAGGCCGAAGTGACCCAGCATGGTGGGCGCGTAGCGCGCCTGTTTCATGGAACGTAACATCACCGTGTTCACCAGTCGCTCCTCGCTCTTACCTGCCACCTGATCCAGCACCTCCTGCAGCGCTCCCGGATGAGGCCGCGGAAAGCCCTTGATGCTGTACCCCAGGGTTTTGAGCAAATCCTGCAAGGCCGCGATCTTTTCCTCGTCGGGTGTTTCGTGCACCCGGTAAATAAACGGAACCTCCAGGTGGTGGAAATGGGTGGCCACCGTTTCGTTCGTGATCAGCATGAACTCCTCGATGATCTGCTCGGCGATGCTCCGCTCAACCCGCCGGATGTCCACCGGGCGCCCTTCGTCATCGAGTACCACTTTCGCTTCCGGGATGTTGAAATCGATCGCCCCGCGGGCCAAGCGCCGGCGGCGGAGCGTCAGGCATAACACCTCCATCTCGCGGAAGGTGTCTACCAACGGCGCGTAGCGCGCTTTGACCTCCGGGTCGTCGTCCACCAGGATCCGGCGCACGGCGGTATACGTCATGCGTTCCACGGTCCGGATGACGGAGGGGAAGATTTCGTAATCGACCACCTCCCCACTCCCGTCTATCTCCATGACGACCGAAAGGGTAAGGCGGTCCTGGCGGGGATTGAGGCTGCAGATGCCGTTTGACAATTGCGGCGGTAACATGGGGATGACGAAATCGGGGAGGTAGACACTGGTGCCCCGCTTGTAGGCCTCTCTGTCCAGCGCGCTCCCCAGCGGGACGTAGTAGCCCACGTCGGCAATGTGCACACCGAGGCGCCAGTTGCCGTTCGGCAGCCGCTCCAGGCTGACGGCGTCGTCGAGATCCCTGGCGTCCTCGCCGTCGATGGTCACGATGGTCCGGTCGCGCAGGTCACGCCTCCCGGCCGTGTCCGCCGCGGTAACTGCAGCCGGAATGCGTTCCGCCTCGCGCAACGCCTCCCGGGGAAACTCAGGGTCAAGCCCGTACCGGTAGCAGATAGAAATCGTATCCATGTGCGGGGCACCGGCGGGCCCCAGCACCTGGACAATCTTTCCCTGTGGCGCGCGGCGCGGCGCCGGCCAGGCGGTTATTTCCGCGACCACCTTTTCCCCCGTGCGTGCGCCGCCGTAACTGCCCCGCGGGATAAAGATATCCATCGGCAACCGGACGTCGTCACATACGACGAACCCGTAGTTGCGCTTGCGCTGGAAGGTACCGACCACGTGGTGGTTGGCCCGGCGGAGGATCTTGACCACCTCGCCCTCGCGCCGGCCATTCCTGCCCGGCATCACCCGCGCGACGATACGATCGTTATGCATTGCCCCGTTCAGGTGGCTGGCGCTGATGAATATGTCCTCCAGGGCCGGATTATCCGGGATAAGAAACCCGTACCCTTTGGGATGCCCCTGCAGTCTCCCCACCACCAGGTTCATGCGTTCCGGCAAGCCGTACCGGGCCGCCCGTGTCTGATAGACAAGCCCTTCCGCTTCCATTTCGCGCAGGAGGCGCTTGAACCGCCGTGCCTCGCGGGCCGTAACGCCAAAAGCCCGCATTAGTTCGGCCTCGGTCATCGGGCGGTAAAGCGCTTCCCGCATAAAAGCCACCACTTGTTCCTTCTTGACCATTTCTTACCCTCCCGCCGGCCGCAGCACTATAATCCTAAAGCCGGCGCTATACCCTGCATAGCCTCCAGTCCCATGGCCATAAACTCCTCCAGGGAGAGACCAAGCTCCGCGCAGGACTGCATCTGCTCCCGGCTGGCTCCCCGGGCAAAGCTCTTCTCTTTGAACCGGTGCATCAGGAACGGTACGTCTACGGCGGCCAGTTTCTTCTCCGGCCGGATCAGGGCCCCGGCCACAATGAAACCGGTCAGGGGGTCGGTGGCATAAAGCGCCTTGTCCAAAAGGCTCTGCCGGGGCAGCCCGTGGTATTCGTTGTGGACCTTCACCGCATAAACCACCTCTTCCGGCAGGCCCATCTCCTCCAGCATGCGTGCCCCCTCCAGCGAATGCCGCGCCGGGTCACCCTGGGTCATCTCGTAGTCGATGTCGTGCAGCAACCCGGCAAGACCCCACAGATCTTCGTCCTGGCCGAAATGCCGCGCCAGGCGGCGCATCACCGCCTCCGCGGCCAGACAATGCTTCTGCAGGTTTTTGTTATGCAAGTACCTCTTTAAGGTACCGAGTGCTTCCTCGCGGGTCAACGTGCGTGCCCCCTTCTTAATCTTGTTATCCCGCAGACCGGCGGCCGCGGGTCTTAACCCAGCTTGAGGAATTTGGCCGTGGCCGTGGCAGCGACGCCGCCATCCCCCAGGCGCACCTCCGCGGCCAGGGTCAACAGCCGTCCTCGCTCGCCTTCGCCCCACGCCCGCACTGTTACCGGCTCCCCCACGGGAACGGCCTTCTTGAAGCGTATTTCCATGGCGGCGGTCACGGCCTTAATACCCCGCCGCCAGACCCATTGCGCCATGGCCTCGTCCAGCAGGGTAGCGATAAGTCCCCCGTGCACAATGCCTGTCCAGCCCTGGTGCTCTTCCCGGGGAACGAAATGGGCGCGGCTTACTTCGCCGTCGTCCGAGAAACTTAACTTGAGGCCGATCGGGTTGTCGGGACTGCAGGCAAAGCACATGTGATCGGCCTTGATCAGAGGCTTCTGCAAAGGAACCACCCCGCTCCCGTAATTTTAACAAATGTCAACCCACTTAGCAAATCTATCCACCATGTAAGGCAGTTCCAGGAGGCACAGAATACAATATGCCTACCGCGGGGCCGGGATCGCCGTGGCCGTGGAGACGTCCCTCCACGACGCCCCGGAGGTCCGGGAGTTCATGCAACAAGCCGGAGCATTCAAAATCCTGCAAGGATAAATGATGCAAAGAATCCGCCGTAGCTTCTTCTTATCGGGCAGCAAAAGCCTAAATGAACACTTGTCAAAAAAGCTGGAAGATGTTATAAATGAATTAAGCGAGCATATGTCCATAATCCCTTTAAGGAGGTGTTTCTTCATGCCGTGGGGACGTAGTTACGGTTTCGGTCGCGGCCGGTGGGCCGGTTGGCCGGGAAACCCATCGTGGTTCTGCCGCTTCTTCCCCTGGTTGCCGCGCCGGTGGTGGACCATGCCCGGCTACGCCCAGTACGCCTACCCGCCGGTTGCCGGTGGGTATCCCTGGACGGCGCCAACAGCCGTCAGCGAAGTCGAGGCACTGAAGCAACAGGCCGCCTTCCTTAAGGAGCAACTGGACGCCGTGGAAAACCGCCTTAAGGAACTGGAAGGCAAATAACCTCGCAGGGCAGGTCAACTGCCCTGTTTTTTTTTACACCGTATCATTGTTCAGTTTGGGACAGGTGGCGCACGGTTGGGATACCCCGCCCCCGCGCAAGAGCGGCCCTCGAGGCCCAACCGCAGGAGCATGTAGGCGACATGGATGCCCGGCCTCGAAGCGCGCCGGCGCGCCTTTGCCGCTGCCAGGTCCCTTATGGCCCCCAACACCGCGGCCATGCGCGTCCCGCGCCGCCAGAAATCGTTTTTGGCGCTTGTCCCCGCCAGTGAAAAGGCCACCACGTCGAGGCCTACATCCACGAGGGCGGGAGATTTTCTCCGCGTCAAGGAGCATCCCGTTGGTGGTGGTGCCGACGGCGCACCCCGCCTTCCTGGCCAGGGCGGCCATGGCGAAAAAGTCCGGGTTGAGAAAGGGTTCGCCCCAGCCCTGCAGGAAAGCCAGCCGTGTGCTTTGAATACGGGAAGCAGTTTCTCAAAGGTGTCCAGGGACAGGTGGCGGTTCAGCCACCGGTCGCGGTGCACGGTACGCGGGCAGTAAAGGCATGACGCGTTGCAGTGCGAGGTAACCTCTACCTGGAGCCAGTCGAAGACCGGTGTGCCCCGCCAAAACATAACCTAACCCCCTTGGTAAGGCACCCTCCGCGCTCCGTTACCTGCAGGCTTTTGAAAAAAAGGCCGGCTTGCGCCGGCCGTGGCGGAGAGGATCCTGATTAAAGCAGGGCCAGGGTGCGCTGCCAGACGTCGCGTATTGCCTGCGCCGCTTCGCCGGCCCCGTCTCGGGTTACCGGTCTACGGGCCACGAGGCTGGCCACCACTTCCCGGGCGAACGGAATGCGTCCGACGAAAGGCACGCTTTGCGCCCGACAGTAATTTTCTATACCGACCGTCACCTGCGCGTCAAGATCGGCCTTGTTTACGCAAACCGCCACCCGGATGCCGAAATGCCGGGCCACGTCCAGGAGGCGGTCAAGATCATGCAGGCCCGCCGGGGTGGGTTCGGTTACCACGAGCGCCAGGTTGGCGCCCGCGAGGGAGGCGATCACGGGGCACCCGATCCCTGGGGGGCCGTCGACAACAAGGTAGGCCTTCCCTTCCCGTTCGGCAATCCCCCGCGCCCGCTCCTTGACCCGGGCTACAAGTTTGCCTGAATTCTCCCGGGCGATACCCAGTTCGGCATACACGAATGGACCGTAACGGGTGGCACAGGTATAAACGCGCCCGCTGACCGTGTTCTCCATTCTAATGGCCCCTGCCGGACAGGCGTGATAGCAGACGCCGCAGCCCTCGCAGGCAACCTCATCTATCACGCCGTCTTTGATGGCTTCAAAACGGCACAGCGCCGTGCAGGTGCCGCAACGGGTGCACTTTTCTTCTTTTACCACCGGCTGCCGCGAACCGGAAAAAGGCTCGTCATCCAGGACAACGGGTTCAAGGATGATGTGCAGGTTGGCGGCGTCGACGTCCGCGTCGGCCAGCACCGCGGGATACCCCAGGGTGGCAAACACTCCCGTCAGGGTGGTTTTGCCGGTCCCACCTTTGCCGCTAAGCACCACGATTTCGCGCACGGGCCACCGCCCCTTCTATCTCACCCCACCACCGCGCGAAAGTCTGTTTCCACGCCGGCATCGCACGAATGAAGGGCGTCCCGGCGGCGAAGCTGCGGGCAATAGCGCGGTCAAACGGAATCTTCCCGAGGACCGGTATACCCCGGTCACGGCAGAAGCTTTCGATCGCGTCGTCGCCCAGGTCGGCACGGTTGATGATGACACCACACGGAACGTCAAGCACTTCCAGCATCCTGGTGACCGCCTCCAGGTCGTGTTGCCCAAAAGGTGTGGGCTCGGTCACCACAAGACAGTAGTCCACGCCCCGCACCGCCTGTACCACCGGGCAGGACGTGCCGGGCGGGCAGTCGATAACGGTCACCGTACCCGCCGCCGTGTCGCGGCGCAACGCCTTGATAATGGGCGGGGCCAGAGCCTCGCCGGGACGGAGTTTACCGTGCGCGAAAGCGACCTTCCCCGCCCGGCCCCGCTCGATTACGCCGATCTCGCGCCGCCTCTCCTGTAGCGCACCCGTGGGACAAAAATGGACGCACCCGCCGCAGCCGTGGCACAGCCCCTCGAAGACCATCAGTTCCTTTCTCACCAGCGCCAGGGCGTTGTAGGCGCAAAGTTCCACGCACCGGCCGCACCGGTTGCACCTGTCGGCCGCAAAAACCGGCACCGGGAGGGAAACCGGCTCGCTGGCCGTGATCTCCGGCTGCAGCAACAGGTACGCGTTGGGCTCTTCCACGTCGCAGTCCAGAAACGCGACCTCACCCTTGCGCGCTAGGGCCAGGTTCACCGCCACCGTTGTCTTGCCGGTGCCGCCCTTGCCGCTGGCTACGGCAACGATCAACGGTGGTGACCCCCGCAGCGGCCCCCACCGTGGCCGCAACCGCCGCCGTGCCCGTGTTCGCCAGCACCATGATCGCAAAGGGACGGCCCGGAAACCAGCTTCCCCGCCATAAAGGCGTCAAGGACCTCGTTCAGTGTACCCTGTACGCCGATGATCGTGGTGATACCGCGGGCGGCAAAAAGCTCCTGGGCCCGCGGCCCCATACCGCCGGCAATAACGTGGGTGACGCCGAGCCCGCTCAGGTAGACCGGTAAAAATCCCGGCTGGTGACCGGGGTTGGGAATGGTCACCACGCTCTTTACCTGCCCGTCTTCCACCTCGGCCAGCGTGTACGCCGGACAGTGCCCGAAGTGTGCCGCCACGTACTGCCCGTCCGTCGCCAGTGCCAGTTTCACCATCCTCGACCTCCTCTACCTTTGCCCCGGCCCGCGCCGCGGCCCATCCCCGCGTGCGGCATGGCGGTAGCACCGCCGGCCAGGCTTAGTTTGCCCGCCTGGTAGGCCCCAACGGCATCTTTAACCGTTCCGGAGGCGCCGACGTAGCATTTAATCCCGGCTGCCTGGAGCACCTGAAAGGCGTTGGGACCGATGTTACCGGTAAGGACCACGCCGACCCCCGCGTTGACCAGCGCCTGCGCGGCCTGAATGCCGCTGCCACCCGCCGCCGCACCCGCCGCGTTGGGCATCGCCTCGTAGATCCCATTATCGGTGTCGTAAACCACGAAATAGCTGCACCGGCCGAAGCGCGGGTCGACCTGCGCGTCGGGGCCGCTACCCGCGGCCGAAATGACAAGTTTCATTTACCGTGTCCTCCCGATAATAGTAAGCGTATGCTCTTAAATAGCATACCCGAGTTTAAAGCATATGTCAATAAATTTGGAACGAAAAATGCCGGCGAGTTCCAGCCACAAGCTTCGCAATTATCTGAAATCGCCGGTAGTGTTGACCCTTTTGGGTAAAGCGTCGTATAATAGGAAATCGATGGCGATGGAGCTCGCCTAATGCCAGACTAACGGCTGATGGCTCCTACCATTTCGGAGGCCGGAGGTTAGGGCCGAAGCAAAATACCGGTCCACCTCAAGCCCCAACATCCGGCAAGAGCCGGTTCCGCGATGGTAGGAGCCGTTTATTTTTGCAAGGAGGTCTTGTAACGCATGTGGTCGGACGCAGCATTATGGGTGGGCCTTGCGCTGGCCGCCTCGCTTATTTCCATCCGGCTGGGCATTTCCGTGGCGCTGGTCGAGATCGGGGTAGGTGTCATAGGTGGAAACTTCCTGGGCATGGAGGTCACGCCCTGGGTCAATTTCGTGGCGGGTTTTGGAGCCATTGTGCTGACCTTTCTGGCCGGTGCCGAAGTAGATCCACAGGTATTAAGGAGCAAGTTCAAGGAAAGCGTATCCATAGGGTTCGTGTCCTTTCTGCTTCCCTTTCTTGCTGCCACGGCGTATACGTACTACATATGCGGCTGGGACCTGCGGGCGGCGCAAATCGCCGGCATCGCCCTTTCCACCACGTCGGTAGCCGTGGTTTACGCGGTGATGGTGGAAACCGGTCTCAACCGGACGGAACTCGGCAAGATCATCCTGGCCGCCTGCTTCGTGACCGACCTCGGTACGGTGCTGGCGTTGGGCATCCTCTTCGCGGAGTTCAATCTCCGGATGCTGGTCTTTGCCGGCGTGACGGGCGTTGTCCTGACGGTCCTACCCCCGCTTACGCGCTGGTATTTCAGGACTTTTGGAAACCGGGCGAGCGAGCCCGAAATGAAGTTCTTGTTCTTAATTCTGTTCGGGCTGGGCGCGCTGGCCACCCAGGCCAGGAGCGAAGCCGTATTACCGGCTTACCTCGTCGGGCTCGTTCTGGCCAATGTGATGGCCGACCAGCGCGCGCTCCTACACCGGATGCGCGCCCTCGCCTTTTCCTTCCTGACGCCGTTTTACTTCCTTAAGGCCGGTTTCCACGTGTCGCTGCCCGCGGTAGTGACGGGGGCCGGATTGATTGCCATCCTGCTCGCGGTAAAGGTGGTGGCGAAATTCGCCGGCGTCTGGCCATTGACGGGGGCTTTCCGTTTTGGCCCGCGCAACGGTATGTACACAACGCTCCTTATGTCCACAGGGCTGACCTTTGGCACTATTTCTGCTCTTTACGGTCTGACGAACAACTACATTACGCAGGGCCAGTACACGGTGCTGGTTACGGTGGTTATTGCCAGTGCGGTAGTACCGACGCTCATCGCTCAAGCGTTCTTCCTACCACGGGCGGCGGAACACGAAGAAAAAGTGCAGGCAGCACAACACGCGATGGAGGAGGCGTAAGCATATGTTTCGCAAAATCGTAGTGGCCTACGATGGTTCGGAGCAGGCGCAGCACGCCCTGCGGGTGGCACTGGACATCGCCCGGCGTTATGAGGCCGAGGTATGCACGGCCACAGTGGTCAACGTGCCCGATTACGCCGGAACCGTAGACGAGGTGGACGAGCACATGCAGCGCGCCCGGGAGTTTTACGCAAAAATCTTGCAGCAGGCACAATTCTGGGGCGAGCAGGCCGGGGTAAAGATTACGACCCAGCTTCTCTTCGGGCACGTTGGCGAAACACTCGTGCGTTTCGCCGCGCAGGAAAACGCCGACCTGGTGGTGGCCGGCGCACGGGGTTTAAGCGCCGTTCGCCGCTACCTCGTGGGCAGTGTTTCTGCTTTTCTCGTGCAGCACGCCCGGTGTCCCGTGCTGGTGGTTAAGAGATAAGAAATTGCGGCGACTAACCTCCCGTCCGGTATTCATAACTTATTTTTATAAGCACAATAACAGGAATTTATCAATAGAACGATGAAAATGAAGTTAGAAACACAACCATCTTCACAAAGACGGGAGGTTTTTGCATGGCCGATTACACACGCTTGTGGAATGAGTTGGGTCTCGACCTTGAAGCGCACGCAAGACTGTTGGAGGCCCTGCCGCCGACCTATTACAATGTCTACCTGCAACAGGAGAACCGCCCGCACGGGATGGAATACTTTGATTTTGTAATCAACGAAATCCATGGCCAGCGCATCCAAGAGCTGCAGGCCTTCCGCCAAAACGGCGGCAAGGTTGTGGGCACGTTCTGCATCTTCGTACCGGAAGAGCTTATCCTGGCCGCCGGCGCTATCTGCGTCGGCCTCTGCGCCGGCATCGAGGTAGGCACGGCGCAGGCGGAAGCCGTCTTGCCACGCAACATTTGTCCGTTAATTAAATCGTTTGTAGGGTTTAAGCTGGCACGCGTGTGCCCTTATTTCGAGTCCTGCGACCTCCTCATCGGTGAAACCACGTGCGATGGCAAGAAAAAGGCCTTTGAGGTGCTCGCCGATTTTGCCCCTGTTTATGTTATGGAAACCCCCCAGAAGAAGGAGCCACGCGACCGGGCCTTGTGGCTGGAAGAGGTGCGCGCTCTGGCGGCCCGGCTCGAAGAACTGACGGGTAACAGGATTACCCGCGCAGCCCTTGCCGCGGCGATTCGCAAGGTGAACGCGAAGCGGGGAGCTCTGCGGCGCCTGGGTGAACTCCGGAAGGCCAACCCCGCACCCATCAGCGGTCGGGACGCGCTCCTCATTTACCAGATCGCCTTTTACGACGATGTTGAGCGTTTCACGGCCCAGGTGAACGCCCTTTGCGACGAGTTGGAGGAACGCGTTAAAAACGGCATTGGCGCAGCGCCCGCGGATACGCCCCGGCTGGTGGTGACCGGCACGCCCATGGCCATTCCTAATTGGAAGGTACCGCATATCGTGGAAACCGGCGGCGGGGTGATCGTGGCGGAAGAACTCTGCACCGGGTCGCGGTATTATGACGCTCTGACAGATGAAACCGGGAACACGCTGGACGACCTTTTGGCCAATGTAGCGGCGCGGCACCTGGAAGCCGACTGCGCCTGCTTCACCCCCAACCACCGGCGGCTGGAAAAGCTGCTCGCCATGGTTAAAGCGTACCGGGCAGCGGGGGTGATAAACTACGTCTTATCCTTCTGCGACCCGTACGCCGTAGAAGCGTATCAGGTAGAAAAGGCTATGAAACAGGCAGGCATACCGCTGCTGAAGATCGAAACCGACTACAGCCAGCAAGACGCCGGCCAGATCAAGACCCGCGTCGAGGCCTTTATCGAGATGCTGGGTCGATCCTAGGCGGGCAACCCCGACAAAGATGGGAGTAAGCCGATGCCTTTCAAGGTAGCCAGCGCGTAGTACGTGTTCTCAATCGTGGGTATCCCAATAGCCGCTGCCCGCCCAAAGCCCCCATTGGGGCGCCGGCAGGCCTCGACGAACGCCGCGATCCTTGCCGGGCGCTCCGGTTTCGCTTGCAAGTAGTTCAGGGCGCTAACCAGCCAGTAAGCCTGCTCGACGTAGAGAAGGGAGCCAAACCTTTCCACTTGCCGGAGATAGTGGATCGTCAAGGCCGGATCCTCAAGTTGACGGTTAAGAAGGGCCAGCGTCGCCAGCGCATAATGCGTCGTGGCCAGGGTCGAATACCCGCCGCCGCCAAAACCTCCGTCGGAATTGCGCCGCGCCACGACAAAATCGTACATCCGGATGACGTCAAAGGGCTGGCGGAGCGTGGACAAAAGCCTTATGGCGAGAAAGGTGGTTTCCAGTTCAGATGCCACCGCGACATCTAGAGTCTGCGCAAGGCCAAAGCCCCCGTCCGGCCCCTCCATCCGGTAGATGCGCTCGGCGCAAGCGGCAAATTCTTCGATCACCGGGTAGCCGAGCAGTGCCAGGCCTTCCACGATAAAGAAGAGCCCATAAATACTCGCCGGAGGTTCTTGCCGGTAACGGTTCAGAAGAAACCGGACCGTCGCTTCTCGGTCCGGGGGTTGATGACCTGCAAGACAAAAGCACGCCAGGGCGAAATAAGTATCGCGAGGGCTGGAAGGGGTGACCCGCGCAAAGAAGTAGCCGCCATCGGCAAGGCGGCAACCGGCCAGGTAACACCAGGGGTCCGCAGCCCCCCAAGCCTCAAAAGCCCTGGCCCGTGCATTCTCCAGCGTCACCTTATCCCCTCCGCGCGCTCGCTCGCCTGGCTACCATTGCGCCAGGCAAGACATAGCAGCAGCAAAGCCAGAAGTTCCAGACCAACGATGAAAACGGTTACGTAGAGTAACTTAATTTCGTATAGGCACCCCAGGACGGTACTGCCGAGCATCCAGGCAGCGCCGTAGGCGGTGTTAAAGATGCCGTAAGCAAGGCCGCGCCTTTCCGGGGCGGTCATGTCGGCGATGGCCGCGCGCATGGTCGTCTCCTGGATGCCCATTACGGCTCCCCAGAGCACTATCCCGGCCAGGGCCGGGACATAGGATGCGCCGAAAATCAGCCACGGCAGGGGAAGCGCCAGCAGCGGTATGGTCACCAGCGAACCCATCCCGACGCGGTCGTACAGCCTGCCTGCGACCAGGGCTACTACCGCGTCCACGCCCATGGCCACGGCGTAAAGAAGGGGTATGTGAACGTCGTCCACCACGTTCTGTACCTTAAAGTGATAAGAAATCAACTGAAAATGGGCATAGCCGGCAACCGCCGCGATGCTGAACAGGATATAAAACCAGAACGCCCGCGGCAACGGACGCGCTGAGGACGGCTCCCTGTCACCGGTCTGTTCCAGCCTGTGGGGTGCCGGAAAAGCCATGCGCGCCCTGGCCAGCGCGCCCAGCGACAGGATGGCCGGAAAAAGCAAGATCCCGAAGCCGGCTTGGTAGCCCTGTCCCAGGTAAAGGGCCGCGGCGGCGAGGAGCGGCCCGCCCATGGCCCCGATTTGGTCCAGCGCCTCGTGGATGGCGAATCCCCAGCCGCGACCGACTTTCAAAGCCGCGTACGAAAGCATGGCGTCGCGGGCCGGCGTCCGCAATCCCTTGCCGATGCGTTCGAGGAGCAGGAGTGCCGCTGCAACCTCCCACCGCCCGGCAAGGGCCAGGACCGGCACCGCCAGGAGGTTTATCGCGTAACCGAGCGCAGTCAGTAGCCAGTACCTCTCCGTTTTGTCGGCAAGGTAGCCCGCGGCGAGCCGCAACCCGTACCCCAAAAATTCCCCGATACCGGAGATAAGGCCGACGGCGGTGGCGCTGGCTCCCAGAAAAGCCAGGAACGGCCCGGTTATGCCCCTTGCGCCTTCGTAAGTCAGGTCGGCAAAAAGGCTCACAACCCCCATGAGAACGATGAACCTGACCGCGTCGTTGTTCCGCCACCGCCTGTTATCCTGGGCCAAAACAATCTCCTCCTTGTGAACAAAATACCCGGCATCAGGTTCCGGTCAACCACGGACAGGATGCCAGCAGCGCCAGCGCGGTCTCGCGCACCCCGGCGCTCGAATCGCCGGCGGCCAGCAATTGCACCTGTGCCCAAACGCGGCCGTCCAGGGTTTTACCCCTCTCGAGCAGGGCCCGCAGCGCTTCAAGCGCTGCCATACGTACAATATAGCTATCATCTTGTAACGCTGCCACCAGCAACGCCAGGGCGTCGGCGCTGCCTATGGCGCCGCACGCAGCGGCGATGGCGGCCCGCAAGTGGACATCGTGCGATGCCTCGTACGTCCGGCGCAGGGCGCTTACCGCCGGGGCGGCCGCGGCGCCAAGCCGTCCCAGCAACGTCGCAGCGCGCACCCGCGTCTCAGGCTCGGGATGGCCGAGCGCCCAGACCAGCTTTGAAATGTAGTCTTCTCCGGAACAGGCGACCAGCGAGGCTCCACAGCGGCGGCAGGTCGATGCTTCTTCAGGGTTTTCTCCGTAACACACCGGGCAATACCTGACGATCATTGGGCCAAACTTTCAAGGGTCCGTCTCAGTTGCGCCAGTTTTTCCCGCTCCTTGACATAGGCGGCAACCGCCTGCTCCCGCTCCGCAGCGCCGGCCTTTTTTTCCTCCAGCGCTTTCTGCAAGGCATTTTTCAGGCCGAAGGCCACCCCATCCGCACGCAGCCGCAACTCACCGGCCACGCTCCGGACCTTCTCTTTCAAACTGTCAACCAGGTCGGCTCGCACCCGCCCGCAATTGCGACTGAGAAGCTCGGCGAGGTTTGCCCTGGTCTTACTCATGATATGTTTCTTGAGCAGGGCCTTTGGCAAAAGGGAGGCAACCGTCAACTCTTCGAAAGCCGGAATAAACGTCGGGTGCTCGTAAAAATGGAAATAGAAGTAGCGGTCGCCGAGAATATACTCCTTGTACCCCGTCTTGTGTACCATTACCTGGAAAATCTCTGCCGAAGCATCCATCAGACGATCGACGATGCCCTCAATGCGCCGGAAAAACCGCTGGGCCACCCGGCCAAACTCCTGCCGCATCACTTCCTTTTCCTGCTCCCTCTGTTCCTCAAGTGCGCCCAGGATAAGCTCCTTGATATAATGCTGTGCCAGGCGCGCGGTTTCCTTCACCGAATGCTCGGCGTAGGTCTTTTCAATAAATTGTTCAAGCTGTTGGGCTAGTCGGGGAAAGATGTGCCGCTCGAAGGCGGCTATGTCTTCGGCCACCCGTTCCGCAAGCTTATCGACCTCGCGGTAAAGGAGATATATGCTATCCTCGCGCTCCTGCTCCAAACGGCCGAGCTCCGCCTCGAAGGTAGCGATTTTTCTTTCCAGCTCCTCTGCGGAATCCTCCATGCCGCGCCGCCAGAGCTCGAGCCCCAGTTCGAGTTCGTTCAGGATCCGCAACGCCCGCGACGCCGTAGCCGAGATGATCAGCCCGGCCTTCTGACGTGTAATTAAATCGTTAAGCAGCTTTTCCAGTTCCGCCATCCGGCTGCCCGCCAGTTTCCCAGGGTCGTTCTGCAGCCGCCCTTCAAGGGCCAGGCGCGCCGACAAAGGCAGCAAGACAATCTCCTGCCCATTCAGATGCTTCCGCAGCGTTTCCCAGGTGAAATCAAGTGCCTCCGCCAGGTCCGCCGCGCCGGCGATGTCGATTTTGTTCAGGACAAAGATCAGCTTGTTTACATAGCTGCGAATCTGGTGTAAGTATTCCAGTTCTCCCTTGCCCAGCGGCGCATCAATCGAGATGACAAAAACCACCGCGTCGGCCCTGGGCAGGTATTCGTGGGCGACCCTGGTGTGTTCCGCGTAAACCGATCCGACGCCGGGCGTGTCTACCAGGATGACGCCCTCGGACAGGAGAGGAGCAGGATAGGTAACCTCCACCTCCCTGACCTTTTTGGCATTTCCGGGGTTTTCTTTGGCCGAAACGTAAAGCACGATATCCTCCACGGGCACCACCTCCGTGTGCCCGTCCTGGAAGATTACCTTGGCCTGCGGCCTTTTCCCATAGCGTATCAGCGTGGGGATCGCCGTGAGCGGGATGATGGCCGTGGGTAACAGTTGCGCGCCAACAAGGGCATTGATAAATGTAGACTTTCCCCGCTTGAATTCGCCCATCACTACCAGGGTAAAGGTCTCCCCCGCCAGGCGGGTCAGGCTTTCCGTCAGCAGGTCTACGGCATAACGATTCTCTTTCTCCCTGGCAAACTCGACAAGATCCCGGACTACTCCGGTTAAGGCTGTCTTCTGATGCTTAAATTGCTCCAGCACGCGCCGATCACCTCTATGTGCAAAATCAAAAACCCCTACCTTGAGCCGGAGGTGGGAGGCCTGAGGCCGGAAGCCGGCGCTAATCCGGCTTCTGACCTCCTGCCTCTTGCCTCTGTTCAGGTAGGGGTTATCAACCGCTCGCGCGGTGGTTCAGGCGAACCCCATCGCCTAAAAGAAGTATACTACCGAGCGATCGTTGCCACCAGTGGCACGATCAACAGCGCGACAATGTTGACCACCTTAATGCAGGGGTTAATTGCCGGACCCGCAGTATCCTTCAACGGGTCGCCAACCGTGTCGCCGGTAACCGCCGCCGCGTGTGTCGGTGTACCCTTGCCGCCGTACATACCTTCTTCGATGTACTTCTTGGCGTTGTCCCACGCGCCGCCACCGGCCGTCTGCAGGATCGCCAGGAAGAGACCCGTGATGATGGTGCCCATAAGCATGGCGCCCAGGGCCTCCCGTCCAAGCAGCACGCCTACGACGATTGGCGTAAGCACCGGAATGATACCGGGAAGCACCATCTCCTTGAGCGCCCGGCGGGTTACGATGTCCACGCAGCGTCCGTACTCGGGACGAGCTGTGCCTTCCATGAGGCCCTTAATCTCGCGGAACTGCCGCCGCACCTCGTTTACCACTTCGTAGGCTGCACGACCGACCGCGCCAATGGCCAGAGAGGAGAAGATGAAGGGCACCGCCGCCCCGATGAAGAGACCGGCCAGGACCCACGGGTTATCAATGGAGAAGTTCAGCTCGCCAGCCGGCACGTAGTCGGTCAGGTGATGCGTGTAGTCGGCAAAGAGCACGATTGCCGCCAGGCCGGCCGAGCCGATGGCGTACCCCTTGGTTACCGCCTTGGTGGTGTTGCCCACCGCATCCAGCGGGTCGGTAATTGCCCGGATCTCGTCCGGCAACTCCGCCATTTCCGCGATACCGCCCGCATTGTCGGTGATCGGGCCGTAGGAGTCGATGGCCACGATGATACCGGTCATCGAGAGCATTGCCATGGAAGCGATGGCGATGGCATACAGGCCTTCAGCACCGCCTCCCCCGATCAGGTAAGAAAGCACGATACCGGCGATTATTACGAGGGCAGGCAGCACGGTGGCCTCCATGGCCACGGAAAGACCGGTAATAATATTGGTGGCATGCCCGGACTGCGAAGCCGACGCTATGGATCGCACCGGCCGGAAGCTCTTGGAGGTATAATAGTCGGTCAGGTAAACAATGGCCACGGTGATGCCAACGCCCAGGAGCGCCGGCCAGAAGTACAGGCTGGAGCCAAGGAGGCTGGTGGTTACGAAATAGAAGCCTATAAGGGCAAGAAGAGCGGACGCCCACAGACCCTTGTAAAGGGCACCCATAATGTTCGTGCCGCCACTCATGCGTACAAAGTAGGTGCCGATGATGCTGGCGATGATCGCTACCGCACCCAGGACGATCGGGTAGACGACGTAGATAGGCTGGTCTCTAAAGATGAGGAAGCCAAGCAACATCGCGCCGACCGCCGTCACGGCGTAGGTCTCAAACAGGTCGGCCGCCATGCCGGCGCAGTCGCCTACGTTGTCACCCACGTTGTCGGCGATAACCGCCGGGTTGCGCGGGTCGTCCTCCGGGATACCGGCTTCAACCTTACCCACCAGGTCCGCACCCACGTCGGCGCTCTTCGTGTAAATACCGCCGCCGAGACGGGCGAACACGCTGATGAGCGAACCGCCAAAGCCCAGACCCACCAACGCCACCGGGTCCTTAAAGATAAGGTACATGCCGGAGACACCCAGGAGCGCAAGGCTCGCGCACATCATGCCGGTAACGGCGCCGCCGCGGAAAGCCACCTGCAGCGCGTACCCGATGCCCTGCTTTGCCGCTTCGGCTACCCGGGTGTTACCCCGCGTGGTGACATACATGCCCAGGTAACCGCAGAGAGCTGAGAACGTAGCACCGACCACAAAGCCCAGTGCCGTCCACCAGTTAAGACCAAAAAGGATGATAAGAGCAACGACAATGCCCACCAGGGCAATGGTCTTATACTGCCGGTTCAGGTAGGCCATCGCGCCTTCCTGGATCGCCGCGGAAATCTCCTGCATCCTTGGCGTACCGGCAGGACGGCTGAGTACCCACGAAGCAAGATAGCCGGCAAAGAGGATGCCAAGACCCGCCGCGATGATACCGGAGTAGGCTACCCACCACTGATCCAAAGCGTTCACCTCCATTAATTAGCAATTAAGGAGCTAAACCGACCGAAACCCTCTGGTGCGCTGGTTAAGCTTTACCCTTGCCAACCACCTCCTATCTCCATACTACTAACATTAAAGACATCAGGCCGAAGGCCACGGCCAACACAACGGTAACCTTGGCAAACCACTCGTCAAGGCCCTTTTTCTTGCCAAGGAACGATTCTGCGCCGCCTGCAATGGCGCCGGAAAGACCCGCGCTTCGGCCCGATTGCAGAAGCACGGCACCGATGAGCAGTATTGAGATCAAAAGGTGAATACCAATCACAATACTTTTTAGCAAAATAATCCCCTCCAGGCTTGGTGAATATTATAACATGTTGTCTACCCGCTGACAACGATTTTTGCTCACGATTTCACAAGGCCTAGGGCCTTCCTGCCCGCGTAAACCGCCGACGCGTTTAGCTCTTCTTCGATGCGCAACAACCGGTTGTACTTGGCCACCCGCTCGCTGCGGGCAGGCGCACCGGTTTTGATCTGACCGACACCGGTAGCCACTGCCAGATCCGCGATGAAGGAATCCTCCGTTTCACCTGAACGGTGCGAGATGACGGCGCGGTAACCGGCCCGCCGGGCCATGGTAATAGCGTCCAGGGTCTCCGTCACCGTGCCGATCTGGTTTACCTTGATCAAGATGGCGTTGGCCACCCCGGTATCGATACCGCGCTGCAACCGCGCCGTGTTGGTAACAAAAAGATCATCGCCCACCAGTTGCACCTTGCTGCCGAGCCGCCGGGTAAGCTCCCGCCAGCCTTCCCAGTCTTCTTCGGCCAGCCCGTCCTCCAGGGAGACGATCGGGTACTGCCCAACGAGTTCCTCGTAAAAGGCGATCATTTCGTCCGCGGTTAACGACCTGTCCTCGCCGGCCAGAACGTACCGGCCGTCGCGGTAAAACTCACTGGCCGCGGCATCCAGAGCCAGGGCGATCTCCTCGCCCGGATGGTAGCCGGCTTTTTCGATCGCCTCCAGCAGCAGGTCCAGGGCCTGCCTGTGCCCCTCAAGATGCGGCGCGAACCCGCCCTCGTCCCCCACGGTAGCACTGAGGCCGCGTTTTTTCAACACTTCTTTCAGCCGGTGATAAACTTCCACCCCGGCCCGCAAAGCCTCGGCAAAAGAATTTGTGCCAATCGGTACAATCATAAACTCCTGGATATCAAGGTTGTTATCCGCGTGTTTGCCGCCGTTCAAAATGTTCATAAAAGGTACGGGCAGCTCACGGGCAAAGAGGCCGCCAAGGTAACGGTAAAGGGGTACGCCGAGGGAGGCAGCGGCTGCCTTGGCCACTGCCAGCGAGACGCCCACGATGGCGTTTGCCCCGAGGCGCGACTTGTTTTCCGTTCCGTCCAGGTCAATAAGCGCCCGGTCAATGCCTGCCTGGTCGGTGGCCTCAAAGCCGCATATCTCCTCCGCAATGATGGTGTTGACGTTGTTTACGGCCTGCCTTACACCCTTGCCTTGAAACCGCCCTGGATCGCCGTCACGCAGTTCCACGGCTTCGAAGCTCCCGGTGGACGCACCGGACGGCACCGCCGCCCGGCCCATGGAATCGTCATCCAGGTAGACGTCCACTTCGAGCGTGGGGTTACCCCGCGAGTCCAGAATTTCCCGCGCCACCATATCAACGATTACCGGCATGCTAAAAACCTCCTTCTTTACGCGGCCGCTGCCCGGACGATGGCGGCAAAGCTTTCCGGGTCGAGGCTTGCTCCACCCACCAGGGCGCCATCGATATCCGGCTGCGCCAGCAGCTCTTGCGCGTTGGCCGGCGTTACACTGCCCCCGTACTGGATGCGAATCTCGGTTGCTACACCGGGGCCGAACTGCTCACCCAGCAACGCGCGTATATAAGCGTTGACCTCCTGGGCGTCCTCCGGGTGCGCGTTACGGCCGGTACCGATGGCCCAAACCGGCTCGTAGGCGATAACCAGGTGCCGCCCCTCGTTAGGTGTCAATCCTTCCAGCGCTCCCCGTACCTGGGTCGCGATGACGTTCTGTGTCAGGCCGGCTTCACGCTCCTCGAGCTTTTCACCCACGCAGACGATGGGTAGCAAACCGTGCCGCAGTGCCGCCTTGACCTTCAGGTTGACACTGACGTCGGTCTCGCCAAAATGCTGGCGCCGTTCCGAGTGACCCAGGATAACGTAACGGCACCCGGTGGCCACGAGCATGGGGGGCGAAACCTCGCCCGTGAAGGCCCCCCGTTCTTCCCAGTACATGTTCTGCGCCCCCAGGGCAACCGGGCTGCCGGCCAGAGCGCCGGCCAGCGTGACCAGCGCGGGAAATGCGGGGCAGAGCACCACCTCCACGCCTGCCAGCCCGGCAACGCGCGGCAGGAAATCCCTGACAAAGGCCAGCGCTTCCGCCGGCGTCTTGTGCATCTTCCAGTTGCCTGCGATAAGAGGTTTACGGTCTTGCACCCTCTCCCTCTCCTTCATGTGTTATGCATTCTGCAGCACGGCAATGCCGGGGAGTTCTCTTCCCTCCAGGAATTTCAGGGCCGCCCCGCCGCCGGTGGAGATGTGGGTAATCCTGTCTACTACTCCCATCCGCCTGACGGCCGCGACCGTGTCGCCGCCGCCGACGATGCTTATCGCCCCGGAATTGGCCACGGCTTCGGCAATGCCGAGCGTCCCCCCTTCGAAGGCCGGGTTCTCAAAAACGCCCATCGGACCGTTCCAGAAAATCATGCGCGCTCCTTTTAGCTTGTCCTGAAAGAGATGCAGGGTATCGCGCCCGATGTCCAGCGCCATCCAGCCCGCGGGAATCCGGTCGATGGGCACCGTCATCCTCTCCGTTGGGCTGTCAGGCCCGGGGGCCACGACGAAATCCACGGGGAGGTAAACCGGCACCGCGTGCTGCCGTGCCTGATCCAGGAAACGCAGCGCCACATCGAACGCGTTTTTCTCGACCAGGGACGCCTCCATGTTGTGACCCTGCGCGGCCAGGAAGGTATTCGCCATGCCGCCGCCGATAATGAGCCGGTCGGCCCGCCCCAGCAGGTTCTCGAGGACTCCTATCTTGTCGGCAATCTTGGCGCCGCCGACAATGACCACCAGAGGGTGTACGGGGGTTTCCAGCAGCTTGCTCAGGGTCTCTATCTCGCGGGCCAGCAAAAAGCCGGCCACCGCAGGGATGTGAGCGGCAACGCCGGCCGTCGAGGCGTGCGCCCGGTGTGCCGTGCCAAACGCGTCGTTGACGAAAACGTCCGCCAGGGACGCCAGATCCCGGGCAAAAGCCGGGTCGTTCTTCTCTTCTCCCGGGTAAAAGCGCACGTTTTCGAGCAGCAGCACGTCTCCCCCATCCAGGCCGGCCACGGCTTCGGCAACCTCTTCCCCTACACAGGCATCGACCTTGGCCACCCGGCGTCCCAGAAGAGCTTCCAGCCGCCGGGCCACGGGGTCCATCCGCAATTCGTCGACCACGCGCCCCTTTGGCCGGCCCAGGTGGGAAACCAGAATGACCCGTGCCCCTTGTTCGAGCAGGTAGTTGATGGTCGGTAGAGCGGCCTGCAGCCTGGTATCGTCTTTCACCTCCCCATCCTGCAGCGGCACGTTAAAGTCTACCCGTACAAGTACCCGTTTGCCGCGTACATCAATGTCACGCACCGTTTTCTTGGTCAACAAACCTCACCCCGCCATTTTAACTTTAAAGACCCCTGGCTGCCACGTACTCCGCCAGGTCCAGCACGCGATTCGCATAGGCCCATTCGTTGTCGTACCAGGCCACTACCCGCGCCAGGTTCCCTTCCAAAACACGCGTGCAGAGACCGTCCACAATGGCCGAATGAGGATTTCCGATGAAATCGCTGGACACCAGCGGTAGTTCGGTATAGGCCAGGATTCCCTTGAGGTCTCCTTCCGCAGCCTCCTGAAAAGCAGCATTGATGGTCGCGGCGTCAGTTGACCGCGCCAGGATCACCACCAGGTCGATTACCGAGACATCCGGCACCGGTACGCGCATCGCCGCCCCGCTTAACTTCCCGTCTAACTCGGGCAGAACCCGTCCAATGGCCCGTGCCGCTCCCGTAGTGGTGGGAATGATGCAGAGGGCGGCGGCCCGGCCGCGCCGGGGGTCCCTGTATGGCATGTCCAGGATCTGTTGATCGTTGGTGTAAGCGTGCACCGTATTCATGAGTCCCCTGATGATGCCAAAACGCCGGTGTAGAACCTTGGCCACAGGGGCCAGGCAGTTAGTCGTACAAGATGCGTTGGAAATGACATGGTGCCGGTCGGGACGGTAAACGTGCTCGTTAACCCCCATGACAATCGTCACGTCATCATTTTTGGCCGGGGCGGTAATGATTACTTTTTTGGCCCCGGCGGCGATATGGCGGGCCGCCAGGGTGCCGTCCCGCATCCGCCCCGTGCTCTCAACCACAATTTCCACGCCGAGGTCGCGCCATGGGAGTTCGGCCGGGTCCGCCCACCAGAAGAGCTTGACCTCCCTGCCGGCAACAAAAATGGTATCCCGGTTGCCGGATACCTCGGCCTTTAAGTGTCCGTGTACGGAGTCGTATTGCAAGCTGTACGCCAGTGCCTGCCCGTAACGTTCATTAACCTCAAGCCGCCTTGATTTATGATTGACCGCTACCACCTCGACACCGTCTCGCGCCAGAGCCGCCCGCAGCACCAACCTGCCGATGCGTCCGAAGCCATTGATGGCCAACCTTACCGCCATCGACCACCCCACTCCTTCCTAGTATTTCTCCTGGCGCCCATATTAACCATTCTTATAACGGCGCCGTATCTGCACCGGAGGAATACCCAGTTCGCCCCGGTATTTGGTAACCGTCCGGCGAGATATGGCATAACCAAGACGGCTAAGGGCCGCTACCAGGTCCTCATCCGTGAGGGGGCGGCGGGCATCTTCCGCCGCGATGAGTTCGGCCAGGGCCTGCTTGATGCTGGCCGTGGCCGCGTTCCCCAGCCCGCCCTGGAAAAAGAATTTCATCTTGTAAGTGCCACGAGGGGTTTCGATGTACTTGTTGGCAATGGCTCGGCTTACGGTGGATGCGTGCACACCCACCTGGTCGGCAACCTCCTGCAGGTTGAGCGGGCGGAGGTACCCCAGGCCGTAATCGAGAAACGCGCGCTGCAATTCCACCAGGCGAGACGCAATCTTGTAGAGGGTAAAACGCCGCTGTTCGATACTCTTGATCAACCATTGTGCAGCCTGCAACTTCTGGCTTATAAAGCGCTGCGTTGCAAGATCGCAATCGGCAGAACTCAGAATGCGCCTGTAAGACTGACTGATCGCCAGCCGGGGCAGAAACCCTTCGTTAATCAGGACCACATAGTCACCATCGACCCTCTTTACGATCACGTCGGGTATAAGATAGCGAAGGCCATCGTTACTGAAAAACTTGCGCCCGGGTTTCGGGTCGAGCGTTTTTATGATCTCCGCAGCTTGCTGAACCTGGGCCACTTTAGTGCCTGTAAGGCGGGCTATCTTCCGCCAGCGCCCACGCCCAACATCCTCCAGGTGATCCCGAATGACGCGTTCGAGGAAGCCGTCCTTTATGCCCCGGTCCCGCAATTGCAGTAAAAGACACTCGGTTAGATTCCGCGCCGCCACACCCGGCGGGTCGAAGGTCTGGATCAGGGCCACGACCCGCTCTACTTCGCCGCGGGAGACGCCCAGAGCCGCGGCGGCCTCCCCCTCGTCTATGCGCAGGTAGCCCGCCTCATCGAGGTTGCCGATTAAATACTCGGCGATAAGGCGCTCCCTGCCCGGCGGTAAACTGAGGCGCAATTGTGAAAGGAGGTGTTCGAAAAGCGTGGGACGGGCCAGGGAAAACTCCTGGATGATCTGTGGCTCGCTTCTTTCCTGGGGAAGGCCTAAATCGCTGGAATCGTCGAAATAGGGAAGCCAATCGGCCTCCGTCTCGTCGTCACCCGGCGGAGCTTCCTCGTGCTCCATGTCCTCCTGGCGTTCCAGGAGCGGGTTTTCTTCCAGTTCCCGTTCAATGTAACTCTGTAACTCCAGGACGGGTAACTGGAGGATCGTTAAGGCCTGCCTCAGCTCGTTCGTGATGATCAGTTTCTGTACCTGTTCCAGGCGGAGGCCCATGTCATGGCCTGCCATCCGTGTCCCCCCAAGCGTTTCACGCCTGCCGCTCCCGGCGCAGGGCTTCCGCCAGCGCCTCGAGACGCCGCATGCGGTGGTTGACACATGATTTTGTCAGTGGCGGTCGGGCAAGTTCGCCTAACTCGCGCAGGCTCGCGTCAGGGTGCGCCAGGCGCAGACGAGCAACTTCCCGGAGCGGCGACGGCAGGTTGGCCAGCCCCAGTGTTTCCACCACCAGCTTTACGTTTTCCTGCTGGCGCATACCGGCATCTACCGCCTTGTTCACATTGGCGGTGTCGCAGTTAACCAGACGGTTGACCCGGTTCCGCATCTCCTTGTATATACGTACGTTCTCGAAATGTAAAAGCGTGGTATGGGCCCCCATGGCGCTGAGACACCGGGAAATTTGCTCACCCTCTTTTATGTATACGACCGGTACACGCTTACGGTGCCCCATTCTTCCTTCCACCCCGAGCTTCTCCATCAAGGCCACCAGGTCGTGACCGTCAAGTTCGCTGCGGACCGGAATCTCCAGGTGATAAGCGCTCCCGGGACCGGACAGCGATCCGCGGGCCAGGAAGGCACCGCGCAGGTACGCACGACGACAGCAATCCCGGCCGACCACGGCCTTTTTAATCCCATCCCGCAGCTGCCCGTTATTCCCCAGATACCCCAGCACACGGAGGGCCAACGCCAGGCTTTTACCACCCTTAACAACCACGATGTAGCCGCTTCTGTTGAGGCGCTTATGCTTGCGGATCGAGACCTCGCCGGCGAACCGGTTGACCTCCTTGATAAGCCTGAATACCTTCCGGGCCACCGCTGCATTTTCCGTGCCGATTTCCAGGGTTAACCGGTTATCCCGGCCGGTAAGCCTCCCGCCGGTTTTCACCAGGGCTGCCAGTTCTGCCACCCGGCAGCACGGCCGCCCGTTTACACGGGCCAACTCATTTTTCGCACGCAGTGAAAAAGACATTCCTACCCAAATCTTCCCGTGTTAAATAACTAGTTGTTCGCCTGCCAGGTTATGTCCTCGCCATACGTCCCGGTGGCGTACGGCCACGCGGTAACCGTTTTGCTTGAACAACTCACCCAGGTGGTCAACAAGGGCGACCGACCGGTGCTTGCCGCCCGTGCACCCCACGGCTATCGTAAGGGTAGACTTCCCTTCCTTCGTGTAATAGGGAATCAGGAAGTCAAGCAACCCCACCAGCCGGTCCATGAATTCGGCCGTTTGCGGCTTGCCAAAAACATAATCGCGCACCCTGGCATCGAGCCCGGTCAGCGGTTTTAAGTCCGCTTCGTAATGCGGGTTCGGCAAGAACCGCACGTCGATTACCAGGTCCGCGTCCAGCGGGATGCCGTACTTGTAGCCGAAAGAAACAAAGGTGATGGCCAGCCGGGAGGTCGTTCCTTCACCGTCGCCGTACAGGTTCGTAATTTCTTCCTTTAGCTGCGCTACCGTAAGGTTGGAGGTGTCGATGATCTTGTGGGCGTAACCGCGCAGTTCCTGGAGCCGCTGCCGCTCCTCCTCGATCCCGGCCAGGATCTCGCCGGAGGTGCTCAACGGGTGCGGACGCCGGGACTCTTTAAACCGCCGCACCAGCGTTTCGTTAGAGGCCTCAAGGAAGAGAATCTCGTAATTGATTTGCTGGCGCTTCAGTTCCGCCAGCACTTCGAAAAGCGAGGCGAAAAACTCGCCGCCGCGGACGTCAATGACCAGCGCAATACGGCTGATGCCCTTAGCCTGCGCACACAGTTCCGCAAATTTGTTGATGAGCATCGGCGGCAGGTTGTCGACGCAGAAAAACCCCAGATCCTCCAGGCAGCGCACCGCCTGGGTTTTACCCGCGCCCGAAAGCCCGGTTACGATTACGAGCCGGGGAGAAGTCATAACTACATCCTTCCCAATTCTGCCTTCAGGTGGTCGATCACCCTGACCGGGCCGGGATCGGTGCCGTAAAGGACCGCCAGGTAAAGACTGGTGTAGTCACCAAGGTACACAAGCGAGTACAGGCGCGCGAGCCGGGTGGGGCCGGAAGCGGTAAATTCACTTATCCCTGCGGCGGCCCCCACGAAAGACCTGGTGATTTCCATGCGCAGGTTGACCCGCGGATGATCTTCGGGGTCGCGCAGGATAACCAGCCAGATGCTGCCGAGAACCTCACCCGGCTGTTCAAACCCGACGATCTCGTTATGGTTCAGCTCCGGGAAAACATTCCAGTAGGCCGGCGCTTTCGCGTTTTCGTTAATCTGCCCTTTCCACCGCTGCGCCGCCACCTCGGTAGTGCCGGCCACACCCCAGATCACCGGCAGGCGCCCGTAGAGACTTTTCGCGAGTTTTTTCGCCGGGTTCTGCTCCACCGGCGTGTCCGGCCCGTACTGGCCGCGCAAGGCCTCAAGGTGCTGCACCAGGCCGTCTACTTCGGCCGCCATGCCTTCCAAGAGGCTGAGCCGCTCAAGCACCGCCAGCGTCGGCAAGAAGAGGTATCCTGTAGCTGCCCGCGGCGCTATTCCCGCCGGAATCGCGACGAGCGGAACCCCATCTGCCTTAGCCCGCTCACCCAGCTTGCCGCCGGCCGTTAAGGCAACAAGGGATGCTCCTTTAGCACGCGCATCCTCGTACGCACTCAGCGTTTCCTCCGTATTGCCGGAGTAACTGACCACAAAGACCAGCGTTCCGTCGTCGACGAAACGGGGCAACCGGTAATCACGGTTGACGACGACGGGTATGCCAAGCCTCCCGGCGGTGAAGACCCGCAAAAGATCGCCGCCGATGGCCGAACCGCCGAGACCGGCCACCACGATGTTCCGGTAACGCTTTGCCGGCGGCAACGCCGCCTCCTGCCCGAGCCGCCAGGCAGCGGCACACTGCGCAGGCAGTTCCCAGGCCGCCCGGAACATCTGCATACTATCAAATGGCAGGTACGTCCCCGGGCTATCCAGTTGCCCTTCGCTCACGACCAAACCCCCAGTTCGGTATTCTATCATTTCCAATCCCGCGCGCCGCGTTCGAGCACCTCCTCGACATACGCCCGCAGGAGTTCCGCCGTGCTCCAGGCCTGGGCCGGACAACCGCGCGGAATGACCGGCTCGTTGCCGTCAAAAATCTCGGCGATAAAACCAATACCGTAATCCCGCAGGTGCACCAGGAACGGCGCGATAAACGCCGCCGCCTGCCGTCGGCTGGCCTCCGAGTACCCGTTCACCCACCGGAAGGCGGTGACGAACGGGCCGATCAGCCAGCCCCAGGCGGTACCCTGGTGGTATGCTGCGTCCCGGGCCGCGACGTCCCCCCGGTAAACCCCGTGATAGGCAGGGTCGCCCGGCGCCAGGGAGCGCAGTCCGTAGGTTGCGTACAGCTCCCGCCAGACAACCTGTAATACCCTGCGCCCTTCTTCCGGTTCCAGGAGCGGGTGGGCCAGGCTGAGCGCCAGGATCTGATTCGGCCGGAGGGCGGGATCCGGACCACCCTCCCCCAGCACATCGTAAAGGTACCCACCTTCATTGTACCAGAATTTTTGCTTAAAGCTATCCCTTACCCGTTCGGCCAGACCCCGGAAGGGGTTGTGGAGCCCATAACGGGTCGCCAGGCGGTCGAAAACGCAAAGGGCGTTGTACCACAGCGCCTGGACCTCTACCGGCTTGCCGTGACGGGGCGTAACCACCCAGTCGCCCACCTTGGCATCCATCCACGTAAGCTGCACTCCGGGACTGCCCGCCGCAATCAGGCCGTCTTCGTCCGTGCGGATGTTGAAATCGGTCCCGCCAATATAATGCCTGAGGATATCCTGCAGAACGGGGAAAATGTCTTCCCGCACGAAGTCGTGGTCCCCGGTGTAGGCAAGGTATTTATGGACGGCCTGAAAGTACCACAGGGGAGCGTCCGCGGTATTGTACCACGGCTCGCCACCGGCGTCGGGAAAGGTGTTCGGGATGAGTCCCCGGCGGGCGTACCGGGCAAAGGTGTAAAGGATCTCGCGCGCCTCCGCGAAACGCCCGGTAACCAGGGTGAGACCGGGCAGGGCAATCATGGCGTCGCGCCCCCAATCAGTGAACCACGGGTAACCGGCGATCACCGTGGCCGCCCTGGTCGATTCCCGGCGAACAATAAAGGCATCGGCACTCACCACCAGGCGCCGCGCCAGCGCATCGTCGAACCCCGCCCGGTCGACCAGCGCCGCCAGCCTCTCCCGCTCACGCGCCAGCGCCGCTTCCGGGTCCACCCCCTCGACGTCGATACCACCGACGACGCCGAAGACCTTTTCCTCGTCCGGCGCCAGGTTCACCGCAAAAGCACCGGGCATGAAATGATCTTCAACCGGATTCAAACCACGTTCGGCCTCCACGGCGTAAAACATCCCGTAGTACCAGTCCGGGCGGCAGTAGAATTCTCCCGCCGTGGAGGTGATTCTGAGGGCGGAAACATCCGGCAATCCTCTGACCGTGATACCATCTGCCAGGGGCGTGACCTTGAAGTCCACCTGCCCGCAGTACGTGTTACCGTGAAAATCTCGGCAGTTAACCAGGGGCGTTAACCACAGCGTCGCGCGCCGCGCTCCGTTCTTAACCCGGTAGCGGACCACCGTGGTGTTTTGCCCGTGGATCATAAAGACCGTTTTTTCCAGGGTGATATCGCCGAAGCTGTAGATGAAGGTGGGGAGCGGGTCCACCACAACCCGCTGCAGGTGCCAGAAACCGGCATCCGTAACGCCCGCCCGCGTCTGGTTGGCGGCCAGGTTATACGTCTCGCCCTGGGCTACAAATCGCTCCTCCAGTTTGGCCCAGAGAAGCACGCGCCGTGTGGGCGGGCAGAGCGCGGCAATCAGAAGGCCGTGGTACCGGCGCGCGTTGGCCCCGATGATGGTCCCGCTGGCAAAACCACCCAGACCGTTGGTTACGAGCCACTCTTTTTCTATGCCGCGCTCGAAAGTGCGCCAGTCGGCTTTGCCGAATTCCACTCTCTAGCGTCCCTTCCGGTCACAATTTTTCCTACGACTCCTGACCTCCGACCGCCGACATCCGCAGTGCCAGGGCTACCGCCCCCAACCCGCCGGCCCGTCCGCCGAGGGCGGCCCGCATCAGCCGCACCCTGGCGCAGTTCGCCCCGAGGGCCCGTGCCCTGAGTTCCCTTTCCATCTCCGCCCATAAAAGGTCCCCACTTTTCATCACGCCGCCGCCCAGGATGATCAATTCCGGGCTTAGGAGGTTTACCGCCGCCGCCAGCCCGATGCCCAAAAACCGTGCCGCCCGGCCCAGAAGCGCCTGGGCTTCCGGATCCCCGGCACGCGCCGCCTCGGCCACGGTAACCGACGTCACTTTTTCGGGTTCGCCGGCCAGCGCCAGGATCTTCTTCCCCCGTCCGTCCCCAATCAACTCCCGGGCATCCCGGGCAATCGCCGTACCCGACGCCACCGCTTCCAGGCACCCCCGGTTCCCGCAGCTGCAAGGGGGGCCGTCGGGCAGGACGGTGATATGCCCGATCTCCCCTGCTCCGCCGGTGCCCCGGTAGACCTTCCCGCCCAGAATCAGTCCGCCGCCTATACCCGTGCTGACCGTGACGTACAGCAGGTCTCTGACGCCCCACCCGGCACCGAACGTGTGTTCACCGAGGGCAGCCAGGTTACCGTCGTTCTCCAGGTAAACAGGCACGCCGACCAGACGCTGGAGGTCATCCCGCAGCGGCACATCCCGCCAGCCGAGATTGGGGGCCAGGAAGACAACTCCCCGGTCCGCGTCGAGCGGGCCGGGCGCGCCGAGCCCGATCGCGGCCGGCCCTTCCCCCGGCAGGCCCGATTCCGCCCACACCGCCCGTACCGTATCCGCGATGCGCCCGACCACCGCCGTATATCCTTCTTCCTTCTTCGTCGGCACCTCCAGTTCGGCCAGGACCCACCCCTCGTCGTCGGCAAGCACCGTGTAGATCTTGGTTCCTCCCAGGTCAACCCCGATCACATAACTCATCCGGTTTCCCCCAGTACAAAGCGTTCGATAATCTCGGCCACGCCGGCGTCCTCGCCGGCCGCGGCCACGTACCCCGCTGCGGCCCGCGCTTCGGGGCACGCGTTTCCCACGGCGGCGCCCAGTCCCGCAAAGGCCAGCATGTCCAGGTCGTTATAGCTATCGCCGATAGCCAGCACTGCCTCGCGCGGTACTCCAAGTTGACGCGCCACCAGGGCCAGCGCCCGCCCCTTGGTCGCCAGAGGGTGAGAAAACTCCAGGAAATACGGCTTGGATTTGGTTACGTGGAGTTTGCCCGCATAGGCCGGGGCCAATTCCTGCTCCAGGCGATCCACCTCTTCCGGTGCCGCAATGGCCAGTACCTTGGTTGGCGGGCCAAGCGCCAGGACTTCTACCAGGTCGTCTACCACGTGGGCCGGTACCCGGGAAACGCTGGCATAGCGTGTCCCCACATCGTTAAGGTGCTGCAGGTACAGGTTATCGTTGATGTAAACGTTTATGTGGTGACCGCGGACCTGCAGGTAGCGGATGACCTCGCGGGCCAGGGTCAGGGGTACCGGGTAGTGGGTGTACTCCCGGCCGGCGGCGTCTTTTACCAGCGCGCCCTGGTACGTGATGAGGGGCGCCGTGAGCTTGAGTTCCCGTGCAATCGGCTGCGCCGAGCGGTACATCCGCCCCGTCGCCAGCGTCACCATAACCCCCCGTTCCTGCGCCAGGGCGAGAGCGCGTCGGGCGCAGGGACCGATTTCAAAGTTGCTATTTAATAACGTATCGTCGAGATCGATGGCCACCAGCCGGTACTTCACGAGGTATGCCTCCCAATCACCATTCTTCCTCATTATACCACGCCCGCCGCGGTTTGGCCGTCGATCTCATTCTGCCTTTGTGTTCAAACCAGATTGTAATGAGGGGAAGACCTGCTAGAAAGGTCAGCTTGGCCACGACCCGCCGAGGGTGAAACCGGGAAGTGGGTTCCCGTCGTCACGGCAGGTGCGGCCTTCAGCATAGCGTCGCGGCAAGAAAAGGGTGATGGTGGTGACATTAGTTTAAGAATTTAAGAACCTGTGCACCGCTTCGGCTACCTTGCGGTTCATTCCGGGGACCCGCGCCAGCTCTTCGACGGAAGCCCGCTTGATGGCCTCGAGCGACCCGAAGGCCTTCAGCAAGGCGCGGCGGCGTGCGGCACCGATGCCGTCAATTTCCTCGAGTAGCGAGCCCAGGGTTTTCTTCGTTCGTGCCGCCCGGTGGTACTCGACGGCAAACCGGTGCGCCTCGTCCCGGAGCCGCTGCAGAAGGTGCAGGGCGGCCGCGTCGCGGCACAGGCGGATCGGCTCGGATCTCCCCGGGGCGTAGATGAGTTCCTCTTCCTTCGCCAGGGCAAAAACGGGTATCTCCCCGTACCCCGCCGCCTCCATGGCCTTCAGGGCAGCAGTCAGCTGCCCCTTGCCGCCGTCGATCAACACCAGGTCGGGCAGCGGCGCAAATTTCGGATCGCCGGCCCGCGCAAACCGCCGGGCCACGACCTCCCCCATGGCCGCAAAGTCGTCCGGCCCTTTGCTGCGGACGCGGAAGCGCCGGTAGGCATCCGGTTTTGGCCGGCCGTCCTGGAACACCACCATCGAGGCCACCGCCTCCCGGCCCTGGAGGTGCGAGACGTCGAAGGCCTCCATGCGGCGTGGCGGCGAAGGAAGGTCCAGGGCGCGCGCGACCTCCGCCAGCACCCGCGCGTCGCGCGCCTCTTTCACGACCTCCTGCGCCAGCAGGAGCGAGGCATTTTTCTCGGCCATGGCCACCAGTTCGCGCTTCTGCCCCCGGCGAGGCGTTTCCAGCCGCACCTTCCCGCCGCGTGCCGCCGTCAGCCAGGCGGCGATCACTTCTTCCTCCTCGCCCAGGGACCTGTTCAGCAGGATCTCCGGCGGAATGAAGGAAGCGCAGCTGTAATACTGCTTGACAAAGGCCGCCAGCACATCTTCCTCGCTTTTGTCCGCCGTGCCGCGCAGCGTCAGACTCTCCTCGCTCACCAGCTTCCCTTGGCGCACCTGGAACACCACGGCCTGGCCGGTGTCGCCCTGGCGCGCCAGCGCCACCACATCCCGGTCTTCAAGGCGCGTAGAGACGATCTTTTGCCGGGCCACCACCTGTTCAATGGCCTGGATCTGGTCGCGCAGTTCTGCCGCCCGTTCAAACTCCAGGCGCTCGGCCGCCTCCTGCATGCGCGCCGTCAGGTCTTTGACCAGTTCGTCGTGCCGCCCTTCGAGGAAAAGGCATACCTCCCGGATGACGGCGGCGTATCTTTCCCGGTCCACCTGACCCGTACACGGCGCCAGGCACCTCTTGATGTGGAAGTTGAGACACGGGCGGCGGTTGGTGAACCGCTGCTGGGTGCACGAGCGGAACGGAAAGAGCTTCTTTAACAGGCGCAGCGTATCGTGCATCGCGCCCGCGCGCGTGTAAGGGCCGAAGTAGCGGGCCCCGTCTTTTAGCTGCCGGCGCGTGATGAGGACGCGCGGAAATTCCTCGTTGACCGTTATTTTGATATACGGGTAGTTTTTGTCGTCCTTGAGGACGACGTTGTACCGCGGGCGGTGTTGCTTGATGAGATTGCACTCAAGGATCAGGGCCTCGATTTCGCTGTCGGTGACGATGAAGTCCAGCTCCTGCGCCCGCTGGAGCATGGCCATGACCTTGGTCGGCTGGCCGCGCTGGAAGTACGAGCGGACGCGCTTGTTGAGGGACTTCGCCTTGCCGACGTAAAGAATGCGCCCGCGGTCGTCCTTAAAGAGGTAGACGCCCGGCTTGTCGGGTATATGGGCCGCCCTATCGGCGAAGCTCATGATATCGCCTCCGCGCGGCCGGACGCCGCGCCCAGGATGCGGGCCAAAAAGCGGCCCGTATAGGACTGGGGGATCCTGGCCACCTCTTCCGGCGTCCCCTCCGCGATCACCTGCCCGCCGCGGTCGCCGCCCTCGGGGCCGAGGTCGATAATGTAGTCTGCGGTCTTGACCACGTCCAGGTTGTGCTCGATGACCACGACGGTGTTGCCCGCGTCCACCAGCCGGTGCAGCACTTCCAGGAGCCGGGCAATATCGTGCAGGTGCAACCCGGTGGTGGGCTCGTCAAGGATATACAGCGTCCGCCCGGTGGACCGGCGGGAAAGCTCGGCCGCCAGCTTCACCCGCTGCGCCTCGCCACCGGAAAGGGTGGTGGCCGGCTGCCCCAGCTTGATATATCCCAGACCCACATCCCGCAGCGTCTCGAGCCGCCGCTTGATCCTGGGGATCGCCGCAAAAAAGGCCAGAGCCTCGTCCACGGTCATGTCAAGTATATCGGCAATGTTTTTGCCCTTGTACTTGACCTCGAGGGTCTCGCGGTTGTATCTCCTTCCCTTGCAGACCTCGCACGGGATATAAACGTCGGGCAGGAAGTGCATCTCGATCTTGATGATACCATCACCCTGGCAGGCCTCGCACCGGCCGCCCCGCACGTTAAAACTGAACCGCCCCGGCCGGTAGCCCCGCGCCCGCGCTTCGGGCGTGCGGGCAAAAAGCTCCCGGATATCGGTGAACACCCCGGTGTAGGTAGCGGGATTCGAACGGGGCGTCCGGCCGATGGGCGACTGGTCGATATTAATTACCTTGTCCAGGTGCTCCAGGCCCCGGACACCCCGGTGCGCGCCCGGCCTGGTGCGCGCGCCGTGGAGTTCCAGCGCCAGCCGCTTGTAGACGATTTCGTCTACCAGCGTACTCTTGCCCGAACCCGAAACGCCCGTGACACAGACAAAAGTCCCCAGCGGGATACGGACGTCGATATCCTTCAGGTTGTGCTCGCGCGCGCCCAGCACCTCCAGGAAATGACCGTTGCCGGTGCGCCGGCGGGCCGGGACCGGTATGCTGCGCCGGCCGCTCAGGTACTGGCCGGTTATGGACCGCGGCTCCCTGATGATATCGCTTATGGACCCGGCCGCCACTACCTCGCCGCCCTCGCGGCCGGCGCCGGGGCCGATATCGATGATGTAGTCTGCCGCCCGCATGGTCTCCTCGTCGTGTTCCACCACGATCAGGGTATTGCCCAGATCCCGCAGGCGGCACAGCGTGTCCAGAAGCCGGGCGTTGTCCCGCGGGTGCAGGCCGATGGTAGGCTCGTCCAGGATGTAAAGCACGCCCACGAGACCGGAACCAATCTGGGTCGCCAGCCGGATGCGCTGTGCTTCCCCACCCGAAAGGGTTCCCGCTGCCCGGTCAAGGGTCAGGTAGTCGAGCCCTACATTAATTAAAAAGCCCAGACGGGCCTGGATTTCCTTCAGCACTCGCTCACCTATCAGGCGCTCGCGCGGTTCGAGTTCCAGGCCGGCCAAAAACGCGGCCGCCTCGGTAACCGTCATGGCGGCCACCTCGGCGATCGACTTTCCACCCACCTTCACCGCCAGGGCCTCCGGCCGCAGGCGCGCGCCCCCGCAAGACGGGCAGGGGGTGGGCCGCATAAACTCTTCGATCTCGCTCCGGACGTAATCGGACGTCGTCTCCCGGTAGCGCCGGGCCAGAAGGTTCACTACCCCCTCAAACGGGGCCGTGTAGGCCCGCAGCCGCCCCAGGTGATCCCGGTACTGGAAGTGCACCGGTTCGCCGCGCGTGCCGTAAAGAATGATTTCCAGGTGCTCCGGGAGGAGCCTGGCCACCGGGTCTTTTAAACTGATCCCGTAACGGCGTGCCAGTCCCTCCAGGAGGTAGAACTGGCTCGACCACCACGACCAGCCGGCGACCGCTCCCTCGTAGAGTGACCTGGAAGGATCTGCGACCACCAGGTCGGGGTCTACTTCCATCCGCACACCCAGACCGGTACAATCCGGGCACGCGCCAAGAGGACTGTTAAAGGAGAACAGGCGCGGCGAGATCTCCCGGAAGCTGAAGCCGCAGTCCACGCAGGCAAAGTTCTGGCTGAAGACGATTTCGGAGCCACCGACGACGTGCGCCATGGCCAGGCCGTCGGTAAGCTTCAACGCCGTTTCCAACGAGTCGGCTATGCGGGATACAATCCCCGGCTTGACCACCAGGCGATCCACCACGATTTCAATATAGTGTTTCTTGTTCTTATCCAGGCGGATTTCCTCGCCGGTCTCGCGCAACTCCCCGTCAACGCGCACCCGCACAAACCCGGCCCGCCGAGCGTCCTCGAAGACCTTCGCGTGTTCCCCTTTTTTGCCCCGGACGACCGGCGCCAGGATCTCCAGTTTTGTCCCCTCCGGCAGGGCCAGGATCTGGTCCACCATCTGTTCCACTGCCTGGCTGGCGATGCGGTGCCCGCAGTGGGGACAGTACGCCCGCCCGATCCGCGCAAAAAGCAGGCGCAGGTAGTCGTAGATCTCCGTTACCGTCCCCACCGTCGACCGCGGGTTGTGCGTGTGCGACTTCTGGTCGATAGAAATGGCCGGGGAAAGCCCCTCGATATAGTCGACGTCCGGTTTGTCCATCTGGCCCAGGAACTGGCGTGCGTATGCGGAGAGAGACTCCACGTAGCGCCGCTGCCCCTCGGCGTAGATGGTGTCAAAAGCCAGGGATGACTTCCCCGAACCCGAAAGACCGGTGATGACCACCAGCTTGTCGCGGGGAATCTCGACGTCTATGTTCTTCAGGTTGTGCACGCGGGCACCTTTCACCAGAATACGGTCTTTCATTGTCAATGTCACCGGCTTTAAGCTTATCAACTTCAAAGGAGCGGGGCAGGAGGTATCAGCGCGCCGCCCGGCGCCGCCCGGCTTTCGGGCCGGCGGCGGCCACATCCTGCCCACTCTTCGCACCGTGCAACTGCAGGCGCAGCTCGATCAAAGCATCGCGCAGCTCGGCCGCGCGCTCGAACTCGAGTTGCCGCGCGGCGGCCTTCATGTCCTTTTCCAGTTGGGCAATCAACCGCTTGAGCTCGCTCCGGCTCAGCTTCCTGCCGCTTACCTGGTACTGCGGGCCGGTTTCGGCGACGCGAGTGGCCTCGATGACGTCCCGCACCGCTTTCTTCACCGTCTCCGGCGTAATCCCGTGCTCCTCGTTATACGCTATCTGCAACCGCCGCCGGCGCTCCGATTCTTCAACGGCCTTCCGCATGGATTCGGTAATCGTATCGGCGTACAAAATCACCCGGCCGTTGACATTCCGCGCCGCACGGCCCGCAGTCTGGATCAGGGAGCGCTCGGAGCGCAGGTACCCTTCTTTATCGGCATCCAGAATCGCCACCAGGCTAACCTCAGGCAGGTCAAGCCCTTCACGCAACAGGTTGATGCCCACCAGCACGTCGAAGACCCCCAGGCGCAGGTCGCGCAGGATTTCCATCCTCTCCAGGGTCCCGATCTCGGCGTGCAGGTAGCGCACCTTCACTCCCATCTCCCGGAGGTAATCGGCCAGGTCCTCGGCCATGCGCTTGGTAAGGGTGGTCACCAGCACCCGCTCGCCGCGGGCGGCGCGCACCCGGATCTCGCCCAGGAGATCCTCGATCTGCCCCCGGGTCGGCCGCACCACCATCTCGGGATCCACCAGGCCGGTGGGCCGTACGATCTGCTCCACCACCTGGGCACTGTGCTCCAGTTCGTAAGGGCCCGGCGTCGCCGAAACGTAGATTACCTGGTTTACCCGGGCCATAAACTCGTCGAACTTGAGCGGCCGGTTATCAAAGGCCGAGGGGAGCCGGAAGCCGTACTCGACGAGCGATTCCTTGCGCGACCGGTCCCCCTCGTACATGCCGCCTATCTGGGGTACCGTAATGTGCGACTCGTCGATGAAGACGAGAAAGTCAGACGGAAAATAATCGAGCAAGGTGTACGGTGGTTCACCCGGGGCGCGACCGGTTATGTGCCGCGAATAGTTCTCGATCCCCTTGCAGTACCCCATCTCGCGCAGCATCTCCAGGTCGTAGTTGGTGCGCTGCTCCAGTCGCTGGGCCTCCAGCAACTTGCCCGCGGCGCGCAATTCCGCAAGCCGCTCCCGCAATTCGGCCTCGATGGACGCGATGGCTCGTTCCAGACGCGGGCGCGAGGTAGCGTAGTGGCTGGCCGGAAAAATCGAGACCTGGTAGCGCTCGCCCAGCACTTCTCCGGTGAGGGCGTCGAACTCCAGGATTCTTTCCACTTCGTCGCCGAAGAACTCGACCCTTATCGCCCGCTCCGCCCACGCCGCCGGGAAGACCTCCAGCACGTCCCCCCGCACGCGGAAGCGCCCGCGCATAAAGTTAATGTCGTTGCGTTCGTACTGGATGGCCACCAGCTTGCGGATTACAGCGTCGCGGTCGTAACTCTGGCCCTGCCGCAATGAGACCACCAGCGTTCGATACTCCTCCGGGTCACCCAAACCGTAGATACACGACACGCTGGCCACAATGATCACGTCCCGTCGCTCGAGCAGGGCCGCCGTGGCCGCGTGGCGCAGCTTATCGATTTCGTCGTTAATCATGGCGTCTTTCTCGATGTAGGTGTCGGTTTCCGGGATGTACGCCTCCGGCTGGTAATAGTCGTAGTAGCTTACAAAGTACTCCACCGCGTTCTCGGGGAAAAACTCCTTGAACTCGGCGCACAGCTGGGCCGCCAGCGTCTTGTTGGGCGCGATTACCAGGGTCGGGCGCTGCGCGTTGGCGATGACGTGCGCCATGGTAAAAGTCTTCCCCGAACCGGTCACCCCGAGAAGCGTCTGGTGCCGGTAACCCCTGTTTAATCCCTCGGTTAGCCGGGCAATAGCCTTGGGCTGGTCGCCCTTCGGCGTAAAGGGCGAATGAAGTTCAAAAGGAGGCATACCGCCACCTCCCACCGGCATTATACCACAAAAAAAGAGTGGTTTTTCAACCACTCCACTCGACCTCGATTTCCAGTTCTTTTTTGCCATCTTTTTCTTCGTACTCGAACTCGACTTTTACCACTTCGGGCAAGGGCACCGTGGCGGTTCCCACCGTTACTGCCCCGCCGGCCACCTGCTCGGCAATCCGGTGCAACCATTCTGCCAGCTCTGTCCTGCTGCAGGTCCGGCTCTCCTCGTAAAGCTCTTCTTTCTCCTCGCCGGCATTTTCTTCTTTCTCATCTATCACCGGCGTATCGTTTTGTATCTCCTTGCCTACCTCGTCACCCACCGGCACGCCCCCTTTCCGTGTTTTAGCCAAATTATACCATAAAGGAATTAGATTACAACGCGCACTCTTTGTAACTGCTACCCAAAGCATCCGCCGCGAGAAGGGCCGCCAGGACCGCCTCGGCGGTCACCGGGAAGGACTCGTTGTGGATGGTCTCGTTTTCCCTTACCGCCGCTTCGGCCACCCGCCTGAGCTTTTCCTCCGCTATATCCCCTACACCAATCCCGGCCAGGGTTACGGGCAACCCCACGGATACGGCGAAGTCAAGTACCTCTTCGATTTCATCTTCCGGCCTGCCCTCCAGTACCAACTGGGTCAGTGTGCCAAAGGCCACCTTTTCTCCGTGGTAGTAGGCGTGAGTCTCTTCCAGAGCGGTCAAACCGTTATGGATGGCGTGCGCCGCTGCAAGGCCGCCGCTTTCAAAGCCCAGACCCGACAGGAGGATGTTGGCCTCCACGATCTTTTCCACCGCCGGCGTGACCACCTGCCGCTCGACGGCCAGACGCGCCTGGTAGCCCTCCGCGAGCAGGGTTTCGTAGCATAGCTCGGCCAGGTTCAGCGCGGCGAGCGTCGCCAGACCCCCCGGCATGTTTTTGGCCCGGCTCTCCGCACAGGCGCGGGCCTCATACCAGGTGGCCAGAGCATCCCCCATGCCGGCTACAAGGAACCTGACCGGGGCGCGGGCGATGATCCGCGTATCCACCAGCACCAGATCGGGGTTTCTTGGCAAGACAAGATACTCGTCAAATACACCCTCGTCGGTATAAATAACGGAAAGGGCGCTACAGGGAGCGTCGGTCGAAGCGATGGTGGGGACAATGACGACCGGCTTGCGTGCGTAATGGGCCACGGCCTTGGCTGTGTCCAGCGCCTTCCCGCCCCCGGCCCCCACGACGACGTCGGCGCCTGCCTGTGCCGCCAGGTCCCGCAACCGGGCAACCTCGCTCCCGGAACACTCGCCGCGAAACTCGGCAAAAACACAGTCCAGCCCTGCTTCCCGCAAAGACTTCTCCGCCTCAGCCTCAATAATGTCGAGCACCTGCCGGTTACTTAAGACAAATACCTTCTTCCCGCCCAGCCCCAGGGCTTTAATCTCCCCACCCAGGGCCGATAGGGCGCCTGCACCCTGAATGTACCGTGCCGGGGCAATAAGCTTGTAAAGCATGTCTGCCACCTCCAAATTCTAGCGTGCGGCTTGTGCTGCCCTGTACAGGCAATAGCCGCAAGGGTATCACCGGTCACCCCCTCCGGACGGGGTGCCACCTGGCGTGCTCTCGATTTTCTTAACCTCGCCCTCGATCTCCACTTCCACGGTCTTCCCTTCCTGGGTGGTAATCTTCAATTTGGTTTTCTTCTTATCCTTGGTGACGCCTTGCCCCTCCTCGCCCCCCTGGCCCTGCTCCGGGCTCTGCCCTTGCCTGCCCTCCCGGGACGGGCCCTTCTTTTCCTTCCGCGGGGGAGGACCCACCCCCTTAAGCTGTTCCTCGAGCAAGTAGGTATTCTCGGGACGGATCAGCCGGACGGGAACAATCCGGGCGGGGATGCTGTAGTCGCCGCTGGCCACCCGGGTATCATAGTTCCACCGTCCCTCCCGGGCCAGCCCAAGGGCCGCGTCATAAACATACCGTCCCAGCAGGTCCGGCCGGACATCGACTTCGGCATCGTGCTCCCCCGCCAGGAGGGCTCCCAGGGCGTTGCGGTTTGCCCCGACACCCACCGTAAGGACGCGCTCAAGCAGATCGCGCGTCCGCAAGATATCCAGGGCGCCCACAATCAAGCGGCTGTCGGTGGCAACAACGGCGTCAACCGGGCCCCGCGCCAGGGCCTGTTCCACGGCGGTGCCGGCGGCCGCCGGATCGTAACGCGGCTGTTCGCTGGCTTCAACGGTTACAGACGGCACGCTGCCCAACACCGCCCGCGCCGCGGCGGCAATCTCCCGGGCCTTGGAATCCGCCGTATCCCCCTGGAGCAACAGGACGCGCGCCGGCTGCCCCGCAGGAAGGCGCTCGGCGACAAGGCGGGCGGCCAGCTCGCCGGCCCGGGTGTGATCAGAAGCAACGTAGCCGTCAAGCGGGGAGTTCGCCGGTAAGGTTTCCAGGGTGACGATCCTGGTGCGTGCCGTGGTCAGCCGCCGGATCAAGGCCGGAGCCGCCCGGGGATCCACGGGCTGGAGCACGACGACCCTCGCCTTTTGCTTGAGCAGCGCTTCGATATCGCTTTCCTGCTGCATGGGATCGTTTTTGGCATCGCGCCAGAGAATCCGTACCTTATCCGCCCCGGCGCGCGAGGTAACTTCCTTCTTCAGCACCTGGTTGCCGTCACGGCGCATGTCGGCCAGCGCGAAACCGATGCGCGGCTGCGGGGTGACTTTGGCAGCCCCTCCCTTTTTACTGCATCCGGGGACGATTAAAGACAGAATAAGACAGCAAGCAACGACTCTACCGGCAAAACGCACGCTAAAACACCCCCGTCTTAGCATGCCTCTTGAGAGCCACATAATTCTAGGAGACCGCTGCAAAACTTCACCCGGCTTTGTCAGGGTCGTTTTTCGCGGTCTCCGGTCTTCAAATTCTACCGTGAAAACGGCGTTCATACACTTTAAAAGAGGGGGGGTTAGCGTGTTTCCAAGCGGGCCGAGACGGTCAACCGCGTCACTGGTGGGAACTATCGACCGCGCCCGCGAAGCCTGGCGTCTTGCGCTCCATAATTTCAATTTTGCCGCCGCGGGGTACATTGACTTCGCGGTCTTTGCCCTTAACGCGGCCGAATGTTACTATACGGCGCTTCTGCAGGAGGCAAAAAAGAAAGGCCTAACCGCCTGGAGGGATGAAGAACTCGTACCGGTGGCTACCTGTTCACCAGCTCCCGGTAAGCATCGCGGACCTTCTTAAAATCTTCCCACACGTCACGTTTTTTGAACGGATCGCGCAGGAGCGCTGCCGGATGGTAAGTGGGCATGATGCGGATGCCGCCCTTCTCCAGCCAGCGCCCGCGGAAGACGGTGATGCGGGCCTGCGGGTCCACAAGGTATTGCAGCGCCGTGGAGCCAAGCGCCACAATAAGGCGGGGGTTGATAAGCTGGATCTGGCGCCTGAGCCAGGGCAAGCACGCCTCGGCCTCGACCCGTAGCGGGACACGGTTTCCCGGCGGACGGCACTTCACGATATTCGCAATATAAACCTCTTCCCGGGTAATCCCGGCCGCAGCCAGGATTTTATCCAGCAACTGCCCGGCAGCACCTACAAACGGCCGGCCCAGCCTGTCTTCGTCGGCGCCCGGCCCTTCACCCACCAGCATCAACCGCGCGTGCGGGTTTCCTTCTCCGAAAACGATATGCGTTCGCCCTGCCGCCAGGGGGCACCGGGTACAACCCTCAATTTCCCGCCGTAACTCCTCGAGGGTCCGCGGCCCCGCCAAATCCTCGAAGCTCAGCTGTCCTGCTCCCCACTGCACGGCAAGCCCCTCTATTCGCGTTCCAGGATGATCCGGTGATCCACCAGCGCCAGCTCCTTTATCTTAGCCTTGATAATCTTTCGGCGCCCGAATATATCTTCCAGTAACAGGCCGTCCTCGCACGGCACGACCCGGTCCACCATTTCCAGGACGAGTTCTTCTTTGTCGCCTTCACGCAGGTAGGCGTTAGCCTCGCACACCGACGGCCACCCCCAAAAAAGTTTAATAGGCGGGTTCCCTACCCGCTTTTAAAGTAAATTATATTGGCCGCGCGCGCGGACTGTCAACGCTTCTTTTTCTTCCATCGCCCAAACAGGCCCGGCGCGCCAAGCTCCAGGAAAACCTGCTCGTGGCCCTCGGGCACGGTTATAATGCCGAACACTTCCTCCGGCGGCAGCACCACCACCTCCCGGACGAACGCGCGCCGCTGCCGCAAAAAACCTATCTCCCTGGCTCCGGGAGAAGCGAGTTGGGCTTGCAGCGAAGCGCGGTCAAAAACCCGGACGCCGTCAACCTCACAGATGATGTCGCCAGAGCGTACCCCGGCATACCAGGCCGGCGACCGGGGAAGCACGTCCAGCACCATAACCCCTTCCGGCCGCGGGGTATACAGCGGCCGGCCGGTTAACTCCGTCTGCTTGCCCAGGTAGATGGTCAGTTCGTGCCCCAGAGGCGAGAACAGGGCCGCCGCCCAGGCCACGTACGGCATGTGGCCGGCGGCAACCGCGAGGGCAAAGAGAACAAGGCTGTAACCCGCCAGGTAAAACGCCGCCGTGCGACTTTTCGCCGCCGGTGTCCGGGTGGTGGCCAGGTCGGCATAACCCAGGCCGGCAACCAGGGGAATCAGGGTGAACACCAGTTTTTCCGGGTCACCGGGCACAGCCGGCTTAATCAGCGGCCACCATTCCGGCATCTCAACCAGTTCCGTGCCCGGAACCATCGTCCCCGCGACGGTCAGCGCTACAATGGGAATCGGCCAGAATTTCTGCAGGGTGAAACCGCCGACCACCTGTCCCCCCGGCAGGCGAATGAAGGCCGGGACGGCACCCATATGCCCGCTCAGGAAAATAAGCAGACTCTCCACAAAGTGCAGCGCGGCCACCAGCGCCGTGACCTGGGGCACGTTGACCGGAGGGTAGCCAAACATCAGGGATGCTAAGGAAAGAAGCCCGCCGGCATAGGCGAAGCACAAGAAGCGCGGGTTGATGAGCATCAAGAGAACAGCCAATGGGAGAAGATACACGAGGCCGGTGCCCGTGAGGGTCAGGCCGACCAGGACGATGAGGTAACCGCCAACGATCCCGCCGATTACCCCGTACCCGGTAGCTACCAGGGTATCGCGCCACACCCCGCCCGTCTTGACCCCAAAAAATGTTTGCCGGAGGTTGGCTACGCGCCGGTACTGCAAGGCCACCAGGACGATAATCACCAGAAAAAGCGGGTCCAGGATGGTTTCGAGTACCCGGCTTACCACCCCGCCGGCAATCCACCCAAAGGGCATGTCTTCACCTCGTTACAGCTTCGCCTCCAGGATGGCAACGGCCCGCTGCAATTGGACGTCTTCGCGAGCGTTTGCGGGCTGCTCGATCAATACGTCCGGGGTAATCCCGGCCTGGTTCAGGTCGTGCTTGTTTGGCGTCAGGTAGCGGGCGGTGGTCAACTTGACACCCGCGCCGTTATTGAGCGGGAAAAGCGTCTGCACCACACCCTTGCCGTATGTCCGCGTACCAACCAGGACCCCCACGCCGGCATCCTTGATCGCTCCCGCCACGATTTCCGCCGCACTCGCCGTGCCTTCGTTGACCAGGACGATCAGCGGCAGCTTGGTCTGCGGAGGATCCGCGTAGAAGGCCTGGTCTTTGCGCGTCCGGTGGGCAATATAGACGATCGGCCCCCGGGCCAGAAAAGCATCCGCCACCTCCACGGCGGCCTGCAACTCGCCGCCGGGGTTGTCCCGCAAATCCAGGATCAGCCCGCGCATCCCTTCACGGTGCAGCCGGGCGAGGGCCGCATTGAACTCCCGCCCGGTCTTTTCCGTGAAAGTGGTGACGGCGATGTAGGCGAGGCCGCGCCGGTTCATCATTCTGGCCTCCACCGTCGGAATCTGGATTTCCTCCCGCGTCAGCTCGTACCGCAGCGGCGCCGGCTCGCCTTCCCGCCGGATGGTGAGGGCCACCCTTGAGCCGACCGGCCCGCGCATGAGCGTCAGCGCCGTTTCCAGGTCGATCCCACGGGCATCGACATCGTTAATCTTCAGGATGGTATCGCCCGCCCGGATGCCCGCCCGGGCCGCCGGCGTACCCGCAAAAGGCTTGATGACGGTCAGGTTCTTGTCCTTGAGGCCCACCAGGATGCCCAGGCCACCGAAGGATCCTTCAATTTGTTCCGTCAGACGGGTATAAGTCTGGGGGTCAAGGTACACGGAGTAGGGGTCGTCGAGCGCCCCAACCATCCCCCGGATAGCCCCTTCTACCAGGCGGGAACTCGGAACTTCCTCCAGGTAATGGGTGCGGATCAGCGAAATAACCCGGACGAGGTTGCCCAACTGCTGGTAGTTAGTGGCAAATGCCAGTACGGAGAGCAGGAGGATGCCCAGAATTGCCGCCCCGAATCCGGCCAGTACCCAGCCGGGGAAGGAAAATCTGCGCACGAAAGCGACCCACCGTCCTCAGGGTTTCTTAAGCTTATACGGTATTATAGTATTATAAGCTACCTAAAATTACAATGGACGGTAAGGCCGCCTGCCGGCCGGATACCGGAAGGACGGTGGGAACAGTGCACAAAACCTCACAGGTAATTCAGCGGATTGACCGGCGTGCCGTTTACCCGGACGCTGAAGTGCAGGTGGGGGCCGGTTGAAAGGCCGGTGCTGCCCACGCGACCGATGGCCTGCCCCTGGCGGACGGTTTCACCCTCACCGACGAGTTGTGCCGACAGGTGGGCGTAAAGCGTGGTTATGCCACCGCCGTGATCCAGCATAACCACGTTGCCGTAGCCGCTCATGTACCCCACATAAATAACCGTGCCGCTTTGCGCCGCCACCACGGGGACACCGGACGGGGCCGGGATGTCGATGCCGTCGTGGAACCGGTTCACGCCCAGGATCGGATGCAGCCTGTTCCCAAAACCGGACGAGACATACCCGTATCCCGGCACAGGCCACACAAAGGCACCCGGCGCCACCGCGGTACCTTTGCGCGCCCGCTCAATGGCGATCCGCCGCAAGATTTCCCTTTCTTCCGCTTCCAGACGGTCAATTTCTGCGGTAAGCTGCGCCAGGTCTTGCTTTGCCCGGGATAGCAGGATTGCTTTCTCGCGCTGGCGCGCGGCCAGATTCTGCCGCACCACCTCCTGCTCCTGCCTCAGGGCGGCAATTTTTGCCCGGCGCGTCTCAAGGGCGCGTATTTTTTCTTCTATGGCCGCCTTCTTAGCCTCTATTTCCTCGACCAGCGCCGCGTCCTGGGCCAGCACACGGTGCAGGAACTCTACCCTGGCCACAAAGTCACTGAAACTCTGCGCGCCAAACAGAACTTCCAGGTAGGCTACCTGTCCGTTCTCGTAAACGTTGCGCAAGCGCGTTTTAAAGGTATCCTGGGTTGCCGCCAGCTCGTCCTGGGCCGCCGCTAACTGCCGTTCGGTATGGGCCAGCTGCTCCAGCGCCACCGCCAGCGCCGCATCTAGGTCCGCGATCTGCCGGTTTTTGTCCTGGATTGACCGGTCCAGGAAAGCTACCTGGGCGGCGTAGTTTCTGACCGTCGCGCGGGCTTTCTGCTCCTCGCGTTTTTTCTGCTGGAGCTTCTCCCTGGTCGCGCGCAACTGATCTTCCAGACCGCCGTATGCCGGCAGGACCGCGCCGCACAAAAACGCCAGCAACAAGGCGCCGGAAAGGAGTTTCTGCCACCACGCCGGACGCAAGCGATTTTCACCTCACACCTGCAGGAACTTGCGCACCGAGATCAGGCTCCCCAGGCCACCGATGAAGAGTCCCAGGCCGATGATACCGCCCATAATGCTGAGCAGGAATTGCTGGTCGGTAACGGGCTGCAAAAAGAACAGGGGCGCTTTTTCCAGCTGGTTGACCAGTGACAGATAGACGACGTTTAAGATCAGCGTGGCCAGGACCGCCCCGCCAAACCCCACCGTCATCCCTTCCATGAGAAACGGCGAACGGACAAACCAGTTGGAAGCTCCCAGGATTTTCATGATGCTTATCTCTTCCTGACGCGCGGCCACGGAGAGCCGGATAGTGGTCATAATCAGAAAGACTGCGGCGATGCCCAGCAGACCTGCGCTGATCAGGGAAGCAAGATTTATCCACCTGGTAACCGCAATTACCTTTTCAACAATCCCCTGCCCGTAATTAACCTTGTCCACGCCTGCAATCTGCTCGATACTGCGGGCCAGCGAGGGCACGTCCTCCGCGCGCGTGGCCTTGATCCGGTAAGTGTCCGGGAGGGGGTTTTCGTCCAACCCCTCCAAAATATCGGCCCGCTCACCCAGCGATTTTCTTACTTCGCGGAGGGCCTGTTCTTTGGAAATAAACGTTATGGAAGCCACCCCCGGCAGGCGCTGGATCGCCTCCCGCACTTTATGGTGATCGGCGTCCGCCGCCAGGAAAGCGTTAATCTCGATACTGGACTCCACCGTGCGGGTCCAGCTGCTCAGGTTGCCGACAAACAGAACGAACGCCCCGAGAATGAGGAGGGTAACGGCCACGATGCCCGCCGCCGCAACGGCCAGCCAGAAATTGCGCGTGAGAGAAGCCACGGCCTGACGGAGGCAGTAGCGGGCGCTGTTAAGCACCGACCGAGTACCTCCCTTCCTGCTCGTCGCGGATGAGCCGCCCCCCGTCAAGGGCTACCACCCGCCGCTTCATGGCGTCCACAATATCCCACGCGTGCGTGGCCACCAGAACGGTGGTTCCCTCCTTGTTCAGGTCGGCCAGGAGCTCCATCAACTGCCAGGAGGTCTCGGGGTCCAGATTGCCGGTCGGCTCGTCGGCCAGGATCAGCAGTGGCCGCTTTACGATGGCGCGCGCCACTCCTACGCGCTGCTGCTCCCCGCCCGACAGCTGATGGGGAAAGGCGCGCATTTTGTCCGCCAACCCCACGCGAGCCAGCGCCTCCGGCACACGCCGCCTGATTTCGTGCCGGGAGATACCCATGACCTCAAGGGCCAGGGCTACATTCTCGTAGGCCGTTTTTTGGGGCAAAAGCCGGAAGTCCTGGAAGATAACGCCTATCTTTCGCCGGAGGCCGGGCACTTCGCCCGGCCGCAACCGGGCGATATTCTTGCCGCTGAAATATATCTGGCCCCGGGTCGGTATCTCTTCGCGAATGATGAGCTTGGTCAGGGTTGTTTTTCCTGCACCGCTGGGGCCGACGATGAATACGAACTCGCCCTTCTTGACCCGGAGCGTAACATCCGCGATGCCTGTCGTGCCGTTGGGGTAGATCTTGGTCACGTTGTAAAGGTCCAGCATCCGATCCACCTCGCCCGACAGACTACTTCGACACTTTACACAAAAATCCTCTAAAATCGGTAAAAAAAAGGAGATTTTATCGGGCCTTGCGGCGGACGACGGCGCGCGCGGCGTCCGCCACGTCGGCAGGCGTCAGGCCGTACTTGGCAAGCAACTCTTCGGGCGGCCCGGATTCGCCGAAAACGTCGGCCAGCCCGACCCGCCGCATGGGCACAGGGTGATGTTCCACCAGCACTTCGGCCACGGCACTGCCCAGCCCCCCGATAATGCTGTGCTCCTCGGCGGTGACAATGGCGCCCGTCTCGCGTGCGGCGGCCACGATGCTCGCGACGTCCAGCGGCTTGATGGTATGGATATTCAGAACGCGCACGTCCAGCCCCTCCTGCTCCAGGACGGCAGCCGCCTCCAGCGCCGCCGCCACCATTATGCCGGTGGCGATGATGGCGGCATCGCGTCCCGGTCGCATTTCCACCGCCTGCCCCGGCACAAAGGTGAAGTCGTCGCCGTGCAAAACCGGCACCGGCGCACGCCCCAGGCGGATGTAGACCGGCCCCTGGATGGCGACCGCCGCCCGCACCGCACCCTCCACCTCGCGCGCGTCGGCGGGCACAAAGACGGTCATGTTCGGCAGCACCCGCATCAGGGCAATGTCCTCTATCGATTGGTGGGAGGCGCCGTCCTCGCCCACCGTGATGCCGGCGTGACTGGCCGCAATTTTTACGTTTAACCGCGTATAGGCAATGCTCTGTCGAACCTGGTCGAAGGCCCGCCCCGCAGCAAAAACGGCGAACGTGCTGCAGAAGGGTATCTTTCCCGCCGCCGCCAGCCCGGCAGCCGTACCCATCATGTTCTGCTCCGCAACGCCGAAATCGAAGAACCGGTCGGGAAATCGCTTCTTGAACTCGATGGTTTTGGTTGACTTGGCCAGGTCGGCATCCAGCACCACGATGTCGGGGTTTTCCGCCCCAACGGCCACCAGCGCCTTCCCGTACGCCTCCCTGGTGGCAATCTTCGTGCTCAAGGCTTCATCACGCCCCTACTAAATTATCTTAGTCCCAGGCTGTCGCTCGTCGTCGCCGCGGAACCCAGGTGTTGCCTTCCTCCCCAGGCGGAACGCCGACGTGCCCGACGCTCAGGACGGCCACGACCGACAGCTTATTGGAGTTCCGCCAGCGCCCGTTCCACCTGTTCACCTTTGGGCGCGACACCGTGCCAGTCCACCTGGTGTTCCATGAAGGAAACTCCCTTGCCCTTTACGGTCCGGGCCACGATCATGGTGGGCCGCCCACGGGTTTCCCGGGCCTCCTCCACGGCCTGCAGGATTTGTCTGAAATCGTGCCCGTCAATCTCGATCACGTGCCAGCCGAAAGCGCGCCACTTTTCCGCCACCGGCGCCACCGCCATGACCTCGGCGCAGGGGCCGTCAATTTGCAGGCCGTTGTAGTCGAGAAAGGCGGTAAGATTGTCGAGGCGGTAGTGCGCCGCCGCCATCGCCGCCTCCCAGACCTGCCCCTCCTGGCTCTCGCCGTCACCCAGCAGCACGTATACCCGGTAATCTCGGCCGTCAAGCCGGGCGGCCAGCGCCATGCCGTTGGCCGCGGACAACCCCTGCCCGAGAGAGCCGGTGGACATTTCAACTCCCGGCAACTTGCGCATGTCCGGGTGCCCCTGCAGGCGGCTGCCCAGCTTGCGCAGCGTCAGGAGTTCTTCCACCGGGAAGAACCCGCGTTCGGCCAGGGCGGCGTAAAGCACCGGGCAAGCGTGCCCCTTGGAGAGCACGAACCGGTCCCGGGCCGGCCAGTCGGGCCTGGCGGGATCCAGCCGCATAACGTGAAAGTAGAGGGCGGTGACAATCTCGGTGGCCGAAAGGGATCCCCCGGGATGCCCCGAGCCTGCCTCGCCCAGCATGCGGATAATATGGCGGCGGATGACCCGCGCCCTGGCCGCAAGCGCAGCCACAACCTCGTCCATCGGCAAACTACCTCCTGCCACGATATTCTTTGAACCCCTCGCCCAGGACCTCGTGCACGTCGGCCAGAATAATAAAGGCCCGCGGGTCGATGCCGTACACGAGATCCTTCAGGCGTGTAACCTCCGCCCGGTTGACCACCGTCAGGAGTATCTCCCTCTCTTCGCCCGTATAGGCTCCCTTCCCCCGCCAGACGGTGGCGCCCCGTTCCAACTCGTGCAACACGGCGCGGGCCACCCGGTCCGGGTGGTTGGAAATGATGATAAACGCCTTGGCAAAGGTGAATCCCTCCTGCACCAGGTCGATGAGCCAGGCCGTCACGAAGATGGTGATCAGGGCGTACATCGCCAGTTCCGCCGAGTGGAAAGCGAACCCGGCGGCCAGCACGATGAGCCCGTCGATCAGGAAGAGCAGCTGCCCCACGTTCACGCCCAGGTAACTCCGGAGGATGGCGGCGGCGAAGTCGGTCCCGCCCGTGGTCCCCTTGGCGCGGAAAACGAGACCGAGGCCGGCGCCAACCAGGACGCCGCCGTAAAGGCAGGCCAGAAGCGGGTCGCGCGTGGGTACGGGAAGGAAGGGGGCCATGGCGTCCACGAAAACGGACAGGGCTATGGTGCCGTAAAGGGAGCGAAAACCGTAGACGAAGCCCAGGCGGTAAAGGCCCCAAATAAAAAGGGGAACGTTCAGGGCCAGCATAACCGCTCCCACCGGCAAGCCGAAGAGGTGGTGAAGAATGGTGGCGATGCCGCCCACCCCGCCAGCCGCGATCCTGTTCGGTACCAGGAAAAGGTCGAGACCCAGGGCGGTCAACACGATGCCGGTATTAAGCACAACATACTCGCGGATGGCAGCGGCCAATACCTTTCCCCTCAAAAGTAGCATATCCAACTGATTATTCTTTTTTTCGACGCCAACTCCTGCCAGAAAAATTAAGGAGCCTTACGGCTCCTTAACGCCTGCTTTTATCCGCCTCCTGGCATCCCAGACCAGGTACGCTTTTATAAACTCGTCGATCTCACCGTCCATCACCGCACTCACGTTGCCCGTCTCGTACCCGGTCCGGTGATCCTTAACCATGGAATAGGGGTGAAAGACGTAAGAGCGGATCTGGCTGCCCCAGGCGATTTCCGGCTGCTCTCCCCGCAGGGCGGCCAGTTCCTCCTCCCGCTTCTTGATTTCCAGGGCCAGAAGCTTCGCCTGCAGGAGGCGCATGGCCGTCTGGCGGTTCGCCATCTGGGAGCGCTCGTTCTGGCAGGTCACCACGATCCCGGTCGGGAGGTGCGTGATCCGCACCGCGGACTCGGTCTTGTTGACGTGCTGGCCACCCGCGCCCCCGGAGCGGAAGGTATCGATGCGCAGGTCCTCCGGGTCGATTTTGACATCGGTGTCTTCCTCCACCTCGGGAAGAACATCCACCGAGGCAAAGGACGTGTGCCGGCGCCCGCTGGCATCAAAGGGCGAGATGCGCACCAGGCGGTGCACGCCTTTTTCCGCCCGGAGGTACCCGTAGGCGTTGGGTCCCGTAACCTGCAGGGTCACGCTCTTGATGCCTGCCTCGTCGTCCCGCAGGATATCCAGGATTTCTACCCTGTAGTTGTGGGCTTCCGCCCAGCGGGTATACATGCGCAGGAGCATTTCCACCCAGTCCTGCGCCTCCAGCCCGCCGGCCCCCGCGTGCAGGCTCAAGATGGCGTTGCGGTGGTCGTAGGGGCCGCTGAGCAGCACCTCGAGCTCCAGCGCCGTGACGGACCGGTCAAGCTCCTGCAATTCCTTTTCCAACTCCGCCGCGGTCTCCGCATCGTCCGCCTCCCGCCCGAGTTCCAGCAGCACCGCCGCGTCTTCGCATATCCGCTCCACCCGGCGGAAGGCTTCCACCTTATCCCGCAGTTCCGCCGCGCGCTGGGCGGTCTTTTGCGCCCGCTCCGGGTCCGACCAGAAGTCGGGCGCCGCCATGATCGCTTCAAGGTTTGCTATCTCCGACTCCTTGGCGTCCACGTCAAAGGGAGTGCCTCAAATCGTCGATGCGCGCCGCAATATTTTCCAGTTTCCTCTGTAGTTCCGGATACACGATTCATTCCTCCTCGCCAACCTACCGGTAAATTTAAGTTCCATTGCTCTCCGACGTCCAACGTCTGGCGACCGACGCCCGTTTTAGCCGGTTGCCGCCTGGCGGCCGCAGCACTTCTTGTACTTCTTGCCGCTGCCGCAGGGGCAGGGGTCGTTGCGCCCCACCTTTCTCTCGCGCCGCACCGGCTGCCTGGCGCCTTCTTCCTGGTACCGGTTCTCCACCACCTGGCGCCGCTCGGGCGCCGCGACCACCCGTACCCGGAAGAGGTAGCGGATGACATCCTCCTGAATGGAGGTGATCATGTTCTGGAACATCTGGTAGCTCTCCAGCTTGTATTCCACCAGCGGGTCCTTCTGACCGTAAGCCCGCAGGCCGATGCCCTCGCGCAACTGGTCCATGGCGTCGAGGTGATCCATCCATTTCTCGTCCACGATGCGCAGGAGCAATAAACGCTCGAGATTCCGCATCGTCTCCGCGCCCAGTTCCTCTTCACGGGCAGCGTAAGCGAATCTTGCCCGCTCGAGCAGGAACGACTTCAGCTCCTCGCGCCGCATGCCCTCCAGGTCTCCGGGGGCAAGCTTTTCGTGCGGCAGGAAAACCTGAACCGCGTAGTCGGCAAGCCCCGCCAGGTTCCACTCCTCCGCGTGGACGCCCTCCGGGGCGTACGTATCCACCGCCCGGCCCACAACCTCTTCAATCATCTGGTCGATTACCGGGCGGAGGTTGTCGCCGCAGAGGACCTGCCGCCGCTGGCGGTAGATCAGCTCGCGCTGCTGGTTGATCACGTCGTCGTACTCCAGCACGTGCTTGCGGATGCTGAAGTTTCGGTTCTCCACCCGTTTCTGAGCCGATTCGAGCGATCTGGTCAGGAGCCCGTGCTCCAGGGGCACGTCTTCTTCCATCTTCAACCGGTTCATCAGGTTGGCTATCGCCTCGCCGCCGAACAGCCGCAGCAGGTCATCCTCCAAAGAGACGAAGAACTGCGTCGAGCCGGGGTCGCCCTGCCGGCCGCACCGGCCCCGGAGCTGGTTATCGATCCGCCGCGACTCGTGCCGCTCGGTCCCGATAATGTGGAGCCCGCCGAGGGCCACCACCCTGTCGTGCTCGGCGTCGGTGATCTTCTTGAACTCCCGGTAAAGCTCGCGGTACACCTTGCGCGCCTCGACCACCTCCGGGCTGCACTCCCCGTACTCGGCCACTTCGGCCAGGATCTCCGGAGGGTAACCGCGCCGCCGCATCTCTTCCCTGGCCAAAAAGGCGGGGTTGCCGCCCAGCAGGATGTCCGTGCCCCGGCCGGCCATGTTGGTGGCGATGGTCACCGCCCCGAGCCGCCCCGCCTGGGCGACAATTTCGGCTTCCTTCTCATGGAACTTGGCGTTCAAAACCTGGTGCGGGATGCCGCGCCGCCGCAGCATCTCGCTCAGGATCTCCGACTTCTCAATGGAAATGGTCCCCACCAGCACCGGCTGGCCGGTAGCGTGGCGGCGGGCAATTTCTTCGACCACGGCTTTAAACTTGGCCCGCTCGGTCTTGAAAACCACATCCGGCAGGTCCTGCCTGATCATGGGTTTGTGCGTGGGGATAACGACCACGTCGAGCCCGTAAATTTTGCGGAACTCTTCCTCTTCGGTGGCCGCCGTGCCCGTCATGCCGGCCAGTTTCTCGTACATGCGGAAGTAGTTCTGGAACGTGATGGTGGCCAGGGTCTGCGACTCCCGCTCGATCTTTACCCCTTCCTTGGCCTCGATGGCCTGGTGCAAACCTTCACTGTACCGGCGGCCGAACATCAGGCGGCCGGTGAACTCGTCGACGATGATGACCTTCCCGTCGCGCACCACGTAGTCCCGGTCCCGCTTCATCAGGACGTGCGCCCGCAACGCCTGGTGGAGGTGATGCATCAGCTCGATGTTGCTCTCGTCCGCCAGGTTGTCGATCTTGAGCATCTTTTCCACCTTGGCGATCCCCTGTTCCGTCGGGGCGACCGTGCGCGCCTTCTCGTCCACCACGTAGTCCACGTCGCGGATCAGCCTGGGGACCACGCGAGCGAAGGCGTAGTAAAGGTCGGTTGATTTCTGCGCCTGCCCCGAGATGATGAGCGGCGTCCGCGCCTCGTCGATGAGGATGGAGTCCACCTCGTCGACGATGGCGTAGTGAAGTTCGCGCTGCACCACCTCGGACGGATCCAGGGCCATGTTGTCGCGCAGGTAGTCGAACCCGAACTCGTTGTTGGTACCATAAGTGATATCGGCGGCGTACGCCTGCCGGCGCGCCGCCGTGTCCAGCCCGTGGACGATGAGCCCTACCGTCAAGCCAAGAAAGCGGTACACATGCCCCATCCACTCGCTGTCGCGGCGTGCCAGGTAGTCGTTGACCGTGACGATGTGCACCCCCCGCCCTGTCAGCGCGTTGAGGTAAGCGGGCAGGGTGGCCACCAGCGTCTTACCTTCACCGGTTTTCATTTCGGCGATGCGCCCCTGGTGCAACACAACACCGCCCATCAACTGTACGTCAAAATGCCGCATGTCAAGCACCCGGCGAGCCGCCTCGCGGACCACCGCAAAGGCCTCCGGGAGAAGGTCATCCAGCGATGCACCCTTGGCCAAACGCGTCCGGAACTCGCTCGTCTTGCTCCGCAATTCCGCGTCGGAAAGACGCATAACCTCCGGTTCCAGACCGTTGATGTGCGCCACCATGCGCTGGAGTTTTTTTATCTCCCGCGCGTTGTCGTCCAAAAGATTTTTTACAAAACCGAGCATCCAGGGTTACCCCCTTACAAAATTGAGGAACCTTGCCGGTTCCTCGCTTTCCCGCTCCCTTTATTTTAACACCGCGTACATTAATCTTGCAAGCTTATTAGGAAACGTCTGGGAGTACACCGCCTTGACCTCGTTTAAGGCGGCGGGCCTCCCGCATTACGGGAGGCACGCCGCTTGTTCTCTGCCGGGCAGGACGCTCGCCTAAACGGCCGGTTCAATCAGGCCGTAGTTACCGTCCTTGCGCTTGTAGACGACGTTCACTTCCCCGGTCTCGGCATTCTCGAACATAAAAAAGGCGTGTCCCAGCAGGTTCATCTGCATGATGGCTTCTTCTACGTGCATGGGCTTCATGGGAAACCGCTTTACCCTAACCACCTGCGGCTTTTCTTCCTCCTGGTTGCCAACCGCGGCAGCGGCTTCGCCGCGGAAACGCCTCGACAGGCGTCCCTTGTACTTCTCGACCTGCTTTTCCAGTTTTTCCACCACCAGATCGACCGAAGCGTACATGTCGTGGCTTGCCTCTTCCCCGCGGAGAATGAGACCGTTAAGCGGTATCGTAACCTCTACGCGGTGGCTGCCTTTCTCCACGGAAAGCATCACCTGGGCCTCGCCAAGGTGGTTGAGATGCTTCTCCAGCTTGCTCAGCCTTTTCTCGACATAGGCCCGAAGGGCATCGGTAACCTGAATGTTCTTCCCACGGACGTTAACCTGCATGCTGTCAACCCCTTCCCTTCGGAGGTTAAAAGTAGTATTCCCGCCGCAGGTGCAAAATCCTGCCTCGGAAAAACAAGCTTCTGCCGAACCTTCCGTTGTGTGTAATTTCCTGTGGATAAAGTGGATAAACCTGTGCATAACAACAGGGGCGGGACGTGGTGCTGTGGATAGCATGTATCTTAATGGGAATCGGCGTCGAAATCTGCCCGCGCATAAGGACCCCGCTGGGCAACCGTGGCTGCCGTCAGGACGTAAACCTCCCGTGCGCCGCCGCGCAGGAGCGCGCGTGCGGCCGCGGCCGCCGTAGCCCCGGTGGTGAAAACGTCATCCACAAGGAGGACCCGGCGGCCCCGTATCCGGTCCGCGGATAACGGTACCAGCGCGCCCTCGATGTTGCAGGCGCGCCCGTCGCGTGCAAGCCCGGCCTGCGGCGGCGTCTCGCGCACTTTGGCCAGCGCCTCGACCACCTCCAAACCCAGCCGGCGACTAACTTCCCCGGCCAGCAGTTCCGCCTGGTTAAAGCCGCGCGCGCTCAGCCGCGCCCGGGTGAGCGGCACCGGAATGCATACCTCTACCGCCCGGTATAAGGAATCTTTACGGGCCACCTCGGCCATCAGGCTGCCCAGCACCGGCGCCAGGCTCCGGTGGCCTCCGTACTTGAAGCGGTGTATCGCCTTCTGGAGCAGGATCTCAAACGGCCCCGCCCCGCGCGCCGCGACGAAGGGCCAGGTCTCCCGGCGGCAGACGGGGCAGAGGGCACCGGGCGATACATCCCCCTCCGCCGGGTAGCGTCCGCAACAGGCACAGACCCCACGGCGCCGGAAGAGGGCCAGAACCTGCCGGCACACCTCACAAATACCCTCTGTCCCTGCCGCCCCGCACAGCGGGCACCGCGGGGTCCGGGGAAAGAGGAGATTGAGCAATGCCTCCCACACCCACATTATCGCGGACCCACCCGCGTTATGCCTGCCGCCTGCTTGGCGGTGAAGAGCCGGTTGCGGCCGGTCTCCTTGGCCCGGTAGAGCGCCCCGTCGGCAACCCGCAGGAGTTCGTCCAGCGTATGCCCGTCCTGGGGGTAGACGGCCACCCCGGCGCTGATCGTCAGGCGGTCGCCAGGGTTCCCGGAGGCGCGGAAGCGGTGCTCCTCAACCTCACGGCGCAGCCGTTCGGCTACCTCTATTGCCCCGGCCTCCCCGGTACCGGGGAGAAGGATCACAAACTCTTCTCCGCCGTAACGGGCGAGGAGATCTTGCCGCCGCAGGGTACGCCGCAGCACCCCGGCCATTTCTACCAGCGCGGCGTCGCCGGCCAGGTGCCCGTAACAATCGTTAAAGGCCTTAAAGCCATCGATATCCACGATCACCAGCGCCAGCGGCGCACCGCTGGAGCGGGCCTGCTCCAGCGCCCCGCGCGCCCGGTCGTAAAAATGGCGCCGGTTGCAAAGCCCGGTCAATTCATCCGTGGCAGCCATCTGGGCGATGCGGCGGTAAAGCAAGGCGTTGTTTATCGCCACCGCCGCCTGTCCCCCAATGATGCTCAGCAGGTGCAGGTGCCGGTCGCCATATGCCTGGGGCCGGCGTTCGCCAACTATTAAAAGGCCTATGATCTCGTCTTCGGCGTACAGGGGAACGGCTATCAGGGAGCGCAGGAACTGGGTCAGGCCCGGCATCCGGCACAGGTCGGCATCAGCCCGCGCATCGGGCACGAGAACCGGCCTCCCTTGTTGCAAAACCCAGCCAACCAGGCCCTCATCGACGCCGCTGCGGGAATGGAAGAGTTCGCGGGCGTAACGGCTGCGCACCGCCCGGACCACGAACTCGTGCTCCCCGGTGGCTTCCTGGTTCGCGCGCAGGTAGATAACCCCCGTATGGTAAGGCACGATGCGGGAGGCTCCTTTTAGCACGAGGCGGAGCAAGGCGTCGGGGTCGAGGCTGGCCGTGAGGGCGCAGGTAATTTCATGCAGCACCATGAGTTCCCGGTTGGTGATTTCCAGGCGGATATGACGCCGCATGAATGCCTGCACGGCCAGCAGGGGCAAAAACAGGATAAACGCCGCGGCAAAGCCCACCGCCCCGGCCAGGAGGGCCATGAGCCCGCCGACGGGCACCACCACGAGATAGGTAAGCGCATCCCAGCGGACCGCGTCCGTCCACGAGACCAGCGGGTGCCGGGTGCGCACCGGAAAACCGTAAACGAATACCAGCAGGTGGTTGGTCGCAAAATAGGCTGCCGTAAAGGCCAGAAGCGGGAAAACGTTAGCCACGGTCAGCCGGTCCACCGGGTGGCCGCCGCTCAGGGCATACGCCAGCTGTCCCACGGCCACGGCAATCACGTACTGCATCCCGTTGAAGAGGGCCGTACGCGCGGGGTTGCCCCGGTTAACGATGCCCTGCGCCAGCACCGTGGCCACCCCGTTGACCCAGGCCGCCACGCCGGGGCCGTAGAGAATAAAGGCGGCCAGAACCACGGCGTAGGCCGCCGAAAGTTGCCCGTGCGGCAAGAAAACTACCAGCCAGTTCGCCAGCATTACCAGCAGGGCCAGAAGCGCCAGCTCGAGGGCGTAGTCCAGGTCAAGCGTGGGGGCATACCGCCAGAGCAGTACAACCCCGGCCACGATTGTAAGCCAGACGTAAACAAGGTGCAGCAGGCTTTTCAGCCGCACCGGCCCCACCCCTTTTTGCCTGATTCGACAAAAAGAGGGAAATTCCTGGTTGAGGCAGGGCAATAAAAAGCGCCCCCCAGAGAGGAGACGCTCTTCTTTTTTAAAATTTTGGCGTCGAACCTACAGGGTGCCGAACCGCATGACTTCCTCGCGCAATCCTGCCTCCTCGCGCAAAATTTCGGCTTTGTCGGTGCGTTCCCACGGAAGGTCGATGTCGGTCCGCCCGAAGTGACCGTAGGCTGCCGTCTGCTTATAGATCGGGCGCCGCAAGTCTAGATGATGGATAATGGCTGCCGGCCGCAGGTCGAAATGTTCCCGTACCAGACGGGCGATCTTTTCCTCGGATATCACACCCGTGCCAAACGTGTCCACCCGGACGGAAACCGGCCGCGCGACACCAATGGCGTAGGCCACCTGGATCTCGCACCGGGACGCCAGCCCCGCCGCGACGATATTCTTGGCCACGTAACGGGCCGCGTAGCTTGCCGAACGGTCAACTTTGGTGGGGTCTTTCCCGGAGAAACACCCGCCGCCGTGCCGGGCCCACCCGCCATAGGTGTCCACAATGATCTTGCGTCCCGTCAGGCCGCAATCGGCCTGCGGACCGCCCAGCACAAAGCGCCCGGTCGGGTTCACCAGGATGCGCGTTTCTCTGTCCAGAAGGCCGGGCGGGACAACGGCTTCGATAACGTGGGTCCGGATGTCCTCGCGGATGGTGGGCAGGTCAACCTCCGGATGGTGCTGGGCCGAAACAACGATGGTATTAATCCGTACAGGGCGGTCATCCTCGTATTCCACCGTCACCTGGGTCTTGCCGTCGGGACGCAGGTACCAGACAGTCCCGTTCTTGCGCACCTCGGCCAGGCGGCGGGCCAGGCGGTGGGCCAGGGTAATCGGGAGCGGCATCAATTCGGGTGTTTCGTTGGTGGCGTACCCCACCATCATCCCCTGGTCGCCCGCCCCGATGCGGCTGAAAAGGTCGTCGAGCGCCTCGCCGCTCTTTACCTCCCAGGCCTCGTTCACCCCCATGGCGATGTCCGGCGACTGTTCATCAATGCTGGTAAGTACGGCGCAGGTGTCCGCATCGAAACCGTATTTCGCGCGCGTATACCCGATCTCGCGGACCGTCTGGCGCGCAATAGACGGGATGTCCACGTAACACTCGGTCGTGATCTCACCGGCCACCAGTACCAGTCCAGTGGTTACCAGCACCTCGCAGGCTACACGCGCCATCGGGTCCTTGGCCAGAATGGCGTCTAAAACAGCGTCGGAAATCTGGTCGGCAACCTTGTCGGGATGCCCCTCTGTAACCGATTCCGACGTAAAAAGATGCCTAGCCATTGACAACATCTCCTCATCACTAATTACAATTACTAGCAACATTCTATGAGGCGAGTTACAACTTGTCAACGTCACCGCCGGGAACGTGTGCAGTACGGCCAGAGTGTCGTTCACAAAGGTTTAGCGGGGTTGAAGGTCGTATGGAAAAACCCCTATGGAGATGGCCAGATGGCTGACTCCCTGCCATTCCGCCATAGGGGCTATGCCGGTGGTGATTCTAGATCACCTGGCAGCACGTATCTTCGAGGTGTACCGGCTTTCCTCTTTGCCGTGGGGACTGCTCACCCAAAACCAATAAGCGGGCAGTGAACGATACTCTGGCTCAATACACTTCGGGGCGGCTTCGAAGAACTTCACGAGTTCCCTCCACTCCGGCGAGCCTGACAATCAGCGCGGACAGCACCGGTATGGTGAGGTTGAGCATTATCTGGTAGCCCCGACTCCTGAAAACGGAGAAGAGTTGGATTCCCGGGGGTGCAGGACAATTACTGTTGAACAGGGGTCTTCGGCGCCAGCACCACCTTCCTCCAGGGTCCCTCGCGATCGAAGCCCGCTGCAGAAGTTCTGCACCAGCGCCATACGGCACGTTTCGGCTCGGGTCGACAAACCCCAGAGCAATGCCGCAAAACGGCGACAGCATGCAGGACCTGGGCATCGAGGACGGCGACGTCGTGCTGGTCCGGCAACAGCCCACCGCCGAGCCCGGGCAGCAGGGTGCTGGCCGGAGCCGGGAACTCCTGTCTCGTGGCGCGCCTGGCGTCCCTGACGCTCTGCCGCCCGCGCCTGCCGTCGCGCCGGCGACCGAATCGTCCGGCGGGAGTTCTTTGACCGCCTCGAGCACCGCCCCCTCGAAAAATTTAAAGCGAATATTGTTACGACGGGTTCAAGTAGAGGCGGTTTTTACCCTGTCTCTTTGCCTGATAACAAGCCCGGTCCACCCTAGCAAGCAGTGAGTCAACAGACTCGTTTTTTTTCACCGAGGTTACACCCAGGCTTGCCGTGACCTGGCGGTGCGGGAAAGGATAAGTCTCTATAGATTTCCGTATCCTTTCCGCCACTCTTGCAGCACCTTCCCCTTTCGTCCCTGGAAGAATGATTACAAACTCCTCACCCCCGTACCGGCACGCAATATCCACAATCCTGATGGAGTTTTTTATTATCTCTGCCGTCTTCTGCAACACCACATCGCCGGCCAGATGGCCATAAGTATCATTATAATCCTTGAAGTCGTCTATGTCGAGGAAAATAACCGACAGGGGGGAACCGTACCTTGTCGTCCTCTCAAGTTCGGTAGCCAGTACCTTCCGCAGGGCACGCTTATTAAAGAGATCGGTCAAGAAGTCGGTTTCAGCTTCTCGTTCCAGGCGGCGTATAAGAGTCGCATTGGCTAGGGCCACCGCGGCAAAGTTTGCATATATCTGCAGGTTTCTTATACCGGTGTCACCAAGGGAAACAGGAGCCACTATACCTAACAACCCGATGGGACCCAAAGCAGTCCAGAGGGGATAAACCCGGATTTCAATCTCGTGAGCAACCTCTACACAGGTAAGACCCGGCAGAGTCCTTAACTCCTCAAGGCTCAGAGATGACGGCTCAACTCTTGAAAAAACCTGCTCAATCAACGGCTGGACCAACGGCCATTCCTTCCCGATTAATAGGTGACCGTCTTTGCCTTTAGCCTGCGCTATTCTGATTTTGTCACCCTCTCGAAGGCCGACAAAGCATAGGTCAGCTTGGTAGATTATGATCAACGAATTCGTTATAAGGTCCAGAACCTTGTCCAGTTCGACGATCGAAGTCATCAGGCAGCTGATCTCATAGATGCTCTTTAGTTCAAGCCTCCGGAATCCTAACAAGTTTTTTTCCAGGATGGCATGAAGAACCTCATTAATCGTCCGGTAAATGCTGTATGCTTTCGTAGCAAAAGTATTTTCTTCCTCACGTCCTACCTGGGTTGTAGGCCTGGCAAGAGTGACGACAAGAAACCCTATCTTTTGGGCGTAGGTGCCCAGGCGGTACGCACAAAGTTTAAGCCCGTAAGGACAGGTAAGCATGTCTTTATCCTCTAACGCACTGAGGGTAGATTTATAAAAATTGATACACTTTTCGTCGCGGAGCACCACCCCTCTATTTACCTGCTTGCATAATTCAACGGGCATACTGAATCGGGAAAAAGAAGCACCGTTTACATCAAAGATGTAAATATTTGTATCCATGACCTTGGCCAGCGTATCCTGAAAACCCTGCCAGTTCTTTACCGAGATGCTGAGAAGAAGGTTTGTTGGCATCTAGTAGCACCTCATCTCAGCATATTTGTTCTGTCTAATTTACCGAGGATATTTATTCCGTTTGGGGTAATCTCATACTCCCTCAGGCTCTTGTCGTGGTCGCTTCCACGGGTTTTTAGGATTCCAAGAACTTTTCGAATGCTGGAATTATCTTCCACATACCGCAGTATGATTATATTATCAGTAATTAAGGATATTTGAGCTTTGGATACTATCAGGGGCGAAAAGAGATCTTCGTTGAGCGCCGTAAATATAGTGGTGATATGCCGCCTCTCGAGATGCTGTCCCAGCGCCCAGAGATAATCCTTGTACTTTTGTATATCAGAAACGCTCTTTTCAAAGGAGGAGATACTGTCGACAACAAACCGCTCGACCTTTTTTTCCCTGATCATGTTCAGTATCTCAAAAGCGTGTTTATCTACATCCAGTTCTACGGGGGAAATGAATTCGATACTCAGTCGACCCTGTGCCAGATACTTGTCTATCTCCCATCCCAGATGACGGGCAGTATTCCAAAGTTGAGCCGCAGGCTCTTCAAAAGAAAGGAATAGTCCTTTTTCGCCTTTTTCCGCCCCTTCCAGTAAGAACTTAAGGGCAAATAACGTCTTGCCCGTACCTGTACCACCGGAGATGAGTGTGATAGTCCCTTCTGTTAACCCACCACACAACATTTCATCTAAGCCTAGGATCCCGAATCCCTTTTGCCCTCGTTTGACCTCGTACTGGAGTTCTTCACCCGCTGGCCTCATTCTCGGGAACACTTCTATTCCCGCCGGGCTAATTTGAAATAGGTGTTCCCCCTGTTCAAAATTGGTCCCCCTCATTTTCAGAATACGTATGTACCTTTTTTGAAATCGCTTTTCTTCCTGACCGTAAAGGTGAAAAATCCCGTCGGCAACGGCAAATTCGCTTAAGAGCGTCAACTCCTGTTCCTCGTACTCGCCGACGAGAAATGTAGTAATCTCCCATATCGATAGAGCGGCAGCTAGGTCAAAAACAAAGGTTTTAAAAGTTTTTTCGTCCGGAAAGAAGTTTCTTATAGCCTTGAAACTATCAATTACAACTATATTCGGCAGATGTTTTTTGATCATTTGAGTCAGGTATTCCAGACCCTTGTCCGCGCCCTGCCCGCGCAGAACAGCTCCCAAATCCCCGTAAATAACCTTCTCCCCCAGCAGATCATCCGAGAAAAACTCAAACCTTTCAAGATGCCTTACCATCTTGAACTGTGATTCCGATACAGTGGTCAGGTATAGACTCTTAAGACCGGCCCTGGCGCTGTTAAATATGATGTTTTGGACAAATATCGTCTTCCCACTGCCCGGAGGACCAGAAACAATGTTTAATGAATAAGGAGGTATGCCGCCACCAAGAACATAGTCAAGATTTTTTATGCCTGTTATCAATTTATCCATTTCTCATTCCTCCTCGGAGGCAAAAGAAATCGCGGTAAACTCTTCGCTCAGCCTCTTTTTTATTTCTTCCGTTCTTTCATGACCTAGGAGTTTAGCCAAAATTGATAAATACCTGGTGATAAACTTCATGAGCATATCTTCAACCGGCAGGTCTGGGTTCTCCTCCAAACTAGCCGTTATCCTTGCACACGATATCCCATTCTGGTCGTACTGCAGCAGTTCTATTTCCTGATACTCCAGCGAAACCTCCCACACAACCCTTTCCACCAGAAGGTTCGTAGAAAACATCCCAAGGTACTTCGCCGAGGCAGTCCACATTTCCCTCAGCAAAGTTTCATAGCACTCGATCTGCTTCTCGATGATTTCGCTCATAACAATCCCTCTCCTTAGACAAAACCATACCCCACCAGGAAGGCCGGGTTACGGTTTTACCCCTGTCAAAGCCCGGCTAAAATAGCCCCGATACAGGTACCTGAACTCGTTCAAACCTCACACCCTAATTTGACATCTTCCCGGCAATTCCTTCCTGAAATCTACTTTTCGCAGGCCGACGGCGGTTTTGCATCCTGGGTTAATCAAATTGGAAAAGCACCCGAGCTTCGTGGGAAACTCCAGGATTTTCCCGCCGGCGCTCTCAGCCTTGCGGGCAAGCTCCCGGTTGAACTTCCCCGGCGCCCGGGTGTTCACCGATTTGCCAAACATCCTCTGCAGGGCACGGTAGGATAGCTTCAGCCACGCCGCTCGGGCGATCCGGAGGTTGATTTTCTCCATCTCCGGGGCACCTCTCGGCCGCATTCCCGGCAGAAGGCGGCGTACGCTTCACGTACTCGCCCGCCACGGCGAAGACGTCCTCGATCACCCGGAGGTTCAGGACCACCCGATCCCGCGTTTACCGGATCGAAACCGCTTCCGTCCTTCCCGCAGAAAGACTTGGGCCCGCGGTAAAAGCCCCCGAAAAAAAGAAACAGGCCGGGCGTCCCTTTCCGGGACGACCGGCGCCGTCTGTGCTCCTATCACTCGTTGACCGCCACCACCTGGCCGTTCTCGAACCACTTGACGTCCGCGCCCAGGTTCTCGCTTACGAAGCGGAGCGGGACGACCGTCCGCCCCGGCGGGACCACCCGGGCGGGCGCGTCAAGGGTTACTTTGCGCCCGTCAACCTCCGCCTCGGCGCGGCCCAGGTACAGGACCAGCGTCTTGCCGTTGGCCGGGTTCGAGATGAAGACCACGCCCTTCTTGCCGTCGTAGTCCACATTCAGCCCCAGAGCCTGTGCGATTGCCCGGACCGGCACCATGGTGCGCCCCTTCTCGACGAAAGGCTCAGCGTCAAAGGCGAGCTTCCTGCCCTTCACGAATACCTTGATGCCTTTCTTTCCCGCCTTGCTGTAGAGTTCGCCGACTTTCTCGTACAGGTCCTCATCTTCCGGTTCGGCGGCGATGGCCTCCTCCAGATCCTCCGCCGCATCCTCCACTTCGCCGAGTTCCTCTTTCAGGATGCCTCTGTAGGCGTACACGGCCCCCGGGACGGTCCCGGGCGACTCAAGCAGCTTCTCCAGTTCGGCCAGCGCCGCCTCGCGGTCGCCCTTGGCACTGAAACACTGGGCCAGCAGCACCGCAACTTTCGCCGTGGGGTGCGGCAATTGCTCCTGCAGTTCCCTGAGCACCGCAATGGCCTTATCGTACTCCCCGACATTGCGGTAGGCCACCGCCAGCTTCCAGAGGAGCTTCGCGTTGTCAGGATCTTCCGCCAGCTTCCTTTCCAGTTCGGCGATGCGCTTCTCAAGGCCCTTCGATCCCGGCTCAGTCAATTCCTCGTCTTCAAATTCCTCGTCTTCAAATTCCTTGATGATCTCCCACTCGAGCCTCTGCTCCACCCTTATCCGCAGTTCGTCGCCCTCGTTGCGCGTGCGGGTCTTGACCTCAAAGTTACGCTTCTCTTTGTGGTGGTACACGTCCGCCGGAACAGAATTCTCCTGGAATCCCGCGGCGCTGCCGCCTGCGGTATCGTGTTCTCTCTGCGCCATCCCGGATGCTATCCCGACCGCGCCGAAAAGGAAGACGGCTACAGTCAGCACGGTCAAAAAGAACCTGATTTTCCCGCGCACTTCGGATCCCTCCTGTCAGAAGCTTTGTTCCTTCCCGTTCGGAGAACCAATGAAAAAATAACCCCGGCTGCCGACTTCCACCCCCTTTTTGTCCACGGGCCGCCGGCCGCCGGGGATAATTTCACTTCCTCTCCCCAGCAGCCGGGCTGCCGTGGCGGATCGCCCGCTTTAGGCCCCTTGGCTTTGCGCCCCCGGCTTTCGCCGGGTTTGCCCTTGGTGGGGATCTTCCAATATTATAATACGATGCGCTTCTCTTCTTTGGGGGCTATGCATCTCCGCGAACGCCGCCGGGTCGGGGTCGAAATACTTGCGCCTCAAATATTCCGGCGGCCAATAGAAGGACTACGCGTATCAAAAGGCGAATCTTATCACGAGACCTCACTCCTTGCCCGGGAGTCGGCTGCTTCTTCGAAGCAGCCGCCGAGGTCTCATTTCTTTATGTCCCCTTCGGTCACCTGCTAATTTCGTACACTACCCCGGGAACCGGTGCCGTAACCGTGCCGGCATTGTCCTGGCCCCGCCTGCCAACTTGAGAAAACTTGTCGGGTCGGCTCAACTTTCTTTGACGTCGGCCCCCGCAAAAGCCTCTTGACAGCGCGCAACTAGTGTGTTCTAATAAAGTTAGGCTTGACTAATTCCCGCCGCCTCCCGGGCGGCCGTGAGGTGGAAGGCGTGACAGGGTATACCCGGGCGATGGAGGATTACCTGGAAGCCATCTTTCTGCTGGAACGGCGGCAGAAAGTGGTCCGGGTTAAAGACGTGGCTTCCTTTCTGGGCATTAAGAACCCCTCGGTGGTAGCCGCCATAAAATCGCTTGCCGAGAAACATCTGGTTGAGCACGAAAGTTACGGGCACATCGAACTGACCGCGAAGGGCCGGGCCGTAGCGGAGGAGATTTACGCCCGGCACATGATGCTTTTCGCCTTTTTCCACGAAATACTCGGCCTCGCTCCCGACGTGGCCGAGGAAGACGCGTGCCGCGTGGAGCATCACCTCTCGCCCGAGGCACGGGAGCGCCTGCTACAGCTTGTAGATTTCATCCGCTCCTGTCCCGAGAAACCGGTCCGCTTCCTGGTACACTTCCAGCACTACGCCCGGACGGGCGAGCGTTCCGACGGGTGTGCCGCGTGCAGCCGCTGCACACCGGCACCCGCGTCAAATCCTTAAAGGAGGAGATGTCGGCCGGAATGAGACGACGCTTGCGCATGCGGCACCGGCGAAGATCCGGGTCCGAAGGCAGGTCTTGCTTCAAGGCGGCTCTGGTGGGCAGTCCCAATGCCGGAAAGAGCGCTCTGTTCCACCGCCTCACCGGCACGTATGCCACCGTTTCTAACTATCCGGGCACCACGGTAGAGGTGTCGCGAGGCAGAGCCGTTATCGGCGGGCAGGAAGTAGAGATCATCGACACCCCAGGGCTTTACTCGCTGCTGGCCATTACCGAGGAAGAAAAGGTAACGCGGCGCATGCTGCTGGAAGAAGGCGTCAACCTGATCCTGCATGTCGTCGATGCCAAGAACCTGGAGCGCGGCCTGCACCTTACGCTGCAACTTATCGAGGCCGGGATGCGCGTAATCCTCGTGCTGAACATGCTCGACGAAGCCGCTCGCCTGGGCCTGACCATCGATACCGGTAAGCTTTCCCGGGAGCTCAACATTCCGGTGGTCGGGACCGTCGCCACCACCGGAGAGGGAATGGACCTGTTGCGGCAGGTGATCGCCAAGCATGTCCGCGTCGCAGGCTAAAATTATTACCTACCCCGAGCCGATTGAAAAGGCCCTGGCCGAGATAAGCGCCCTGTTGAAGGGCTCTTACGGCTTTTCGCCCCGGACGGTAGGATTGCTACTCTTGCAGGACGATGCGGAAATGCACACCCTGGTGCGAGAGCGGGAAGGCGCAGCCTACCAGAAGATCACCGAAATCGTCACCCGTGCCAGGGAGGCTTTACGGGAACCTGTGGATGAAGCGGTACCCGTGGCGCGGCAAAAAAGGATCGCCGCCATCGCGGCGGCCGTGGTAACCGAAACCGTCCCGGCCGGCGCCGCGCTGGCCGATCGCCTGTCGAGGCTTATGATGAACCCCTGGACGGGCATCCCTCTTCTCTTACTGGTCCTCTACTTCGGGCTTTACAAATTCGTCGGCGGCTTTGGAGCCGGAACAGTGGTTGACTTCCTGGAGTCTACCTTATTTGACGGCTACATAAACCCGTGGGTTAACAAACTTGTGGATACCTACGTCCCGTGGGTAAGCATCCGGGAGTTGCTGGCGCACGATTACGGCATTATCACCCTCGGGTTGAGGTACGCCATCGCCATCGTTCTGCCCCTTGTCGGCACTTTCTTCTTTGTGTTCGCCATTATCGAAGACTCGGGCTACCTGCCCCGGCTGGCCATGCTTATCGACCGCGTGTTTAAGAAGATCGGCCTCAGCGGGCGGGCAGTTATCCCGATGACCCTTGGGTTCGGGTGTGACACCATGGCGACGCTGGTCAGCCGCATCCTGGAGACCAGGCGCGAGCGCATCATCGCCACCCTGCTCCTGGCGCTGGCCATTCCCTGCTCGGCGCAACTGGGGGTTATCCTTGCCCTGCTGGCCGGACGCCCGGCAGCCGTCCTGGTGTGGGCCGGCGTTATTGCCCTGGTTTTCCTTTTTGTCGGCTGGCTGGCGGCACAAATCCTGCCCGACGAGCGCCCGACCTTTTACATGGAGGTACCGCCGCTCAGGGTGCCGCGCCTGACCAACGTTCTGATTAAGACTTACACGCGCATGCGCATGTATTTCCTGGAAATTCTGCCGCTCTTCGTCCTGGCCAGTATTCTCATCTGGCTGGGAGAAATGACGGGCTTTTTCGCCACCCTGGTTCAAGCCACGGCTCCCGTTGTCCAGGCCATCGGCCTGCCCGAACAAGCGGCCGTAGTGTTTCTCTTCGGCTTTTTCCGCCGCGACTATGGGGCAGCCGGGCTTTACGACCTTTACACGGCGGGGCAATTCGACGGCGTGCAACTGGTGGTGGCCACGGTCACGCTCACCCTTTTTGTCCCCTGCATCGCCCAGTTCATCGTGGCCATCAAGGAGCGCGGTGCCAGAGTGGCCTTCGGCATGTTCTTCTTCGTCCTCGTTTTCGCCTTTGGCACCGGGTATCTCCTCAACGCCGTCCTGCGCCTCCTGGGGGTGAGACTGTGAGGTGCGACTTTTGCGGCGCGGTATTGTCCGAAGGCGAGGCCCGGCCGGCGTGTGCCGGGTGCCCGCTGGCGGGCGTGTGCCGGAAACTGAAATGTCCCCGGTGCGGTTACGAGGTGCTGCCAGAACCAAACTGGGTCAAGGTCATAAAATCCTGGGGAGGGAAAATCTTTGCCGGATACAAAGCCAACGCACGCGCGTAACGGCGCCTGCCGCCTCACCGAAATGGCCGTCGGCCAGGCAGGAACGGTAACTTCCCTGGCGCAGGACAGGCCCGGGATGAGGAAAAAGCTGGCCGCCCTGGGACTTCTGCCGGGCACGCCGGTACGGTTGTTGCAGCGGTTCCCGAGCTTCTTAATTCAGGCCGGCCGCACCCAGATCGTGCTCGACACCGAACTGGCCCGCGAGATATGGGTTAAGCCAGAGTAGGAAAGCCTCTCCTTAACTCTAGCACCTTCTGGAGAAGTCTGAGTTCGTCCCTTATCCCCCGGGTAATAAGAAAGCGCTCCTTGACGGCCTGCTTCCCCCGCTTGCCCATCTCGCGGGCAAAGTACGGGTTGAGCAGCAGGTACTTGATGCGCTGCGCCATTTCGTCGATTCCCTTTTCGCTCGGAGAAACCAGGAACCCGTTGTAACCGTCCGTAATCTGGCCCGGAATACCGCCTACGTCTCCGCCGATAACCGGCTTCTCTTTCCACATGCCCTCGCTTACCGTCAGGCCGAAACCCTCCTTAATGGACGGCTGGAGAATGACACTTGCCGCCCGCTGGAAGGCGTTGATCTCGATGTGGCTGTCCGGCGGGAGGTTGAGGAGGCGCACGTCGGGCAGATCCTTCACCTGCTCCTGCAGCTGCGCAAATATGGCCTCGTTCTCGGGGTCGTCGCTGGCCGTGCCGCCGACCATCAGGAGCTGGCACGTTATTTCCTTTCGCACCTGCTTGAAGGCCTCGATGGCGTAGGCGTGACCCTTGAACGGATCAAACCGCGAGACCAGCAGGAGGAGCGGTTTCTTATCCAACCGTTCCAGGCCGTACTCCCAGCATATCTCGCGCACCTGTTCGGGAGGCAGCTCTTTATTCTTGTCCGACAAGGGATCGATGTACGGCAGGATAACGGTTGGCGGTACCCCCCAGGGAGGCAGAAACTTGCCGGATGAGAAGATGGCCAGATCGTACTCCTCGATGAGGGTGCGCATGAAATCAAGCACAAAGTGGTACTCGTGGGAAAGGTGGATGTGACAGCGCCAGAGCCACTTTTGACGCTCCCGGACCTCTTCGGGCACAAACTTGATCAGGCCTGCCGGCTGCGGGTCGTGTACGAGGACGACGTCCGCGTCTTCCCGCACCAGCTTGTAGTTGGCCCGGTTTGTATCCCAGTAAATCTTGGTGCCGACCAGATCCGGTACCCTGGGTTTCCCCTGGAGAAAGTTGTGCAGCGTCTTGGTGTAAATAAAGAACTCCGACGGGCCGGTGATAACGTCCCAGCTGGCGTCGAGCCCCAGGGCCCGCTCAAACGGAATAAGGGACTGCAACATTTCCGCCACGCCCCCACCGCAGCGCGCGGAATTGATCTGCTGGAGTTTGAGACCGCGCAACGGCTCGGCGAGCCTGTACAGCTCTTCCATCTCCCCTTTGCCGACAATGGTGGCGTACGCTGCAAGGCGCTCCTCCGAGAAAACCGCCGCCGCATCGACTTTGGGATACTGAATGGCCATGTTTTTCTCACCCTCCTGGGAGACCGCTGTAAAACTGCGCCTGGTTTTGTCAGCCGTCCGGCACTCAACATGGCCTTTGAACCTGCTCGCGCTTATTCTTCGCGGAGGTACCGGGCAGCCGCTTCGGGCGCCACAGGGTTTATATAGTGACCGGTGCCGAACTCGAATCCGGCCGGAACGGCCAGGCGAGGCAATACCTCGAGGTGCCAGTGGTAATGGTCGTACGCCCAGTTGACCGGAGCAGTGTGCAGCACCAGGTTGTAAGGAGGATTTCCCAGCAACCCGGCCAAGCGGTCCAGCACGTCCCGCAACAGGTAAGCCAGCTCCCGGACGGCAGGTTCACCGGCCAGGGCAAAGTCGTCCTGGTGCACGCGCGGCACGGCCCACAGTTCAAAAGGAAACCGGCTTGCAAACGGAGCGAAAAAGACCACGTGCCGGCCGTGCGCCACCGTCCGGGAACCGTCTTCGAGCTCCTGCCGCAGCATGGCGCACAAGGAGCACTCCCCCTTGGCCTGGACGTGCGCTGCCACGCCGGCCAGCTCGGCGCGGATCTCATCCGGCACCAGCGGCAACGCGATGATCTGGGAATGCGTGTGTTCCAAAGAAGCCCCGGCAGCGCGCCCGACGTTCTTAAAGACCTGAATATATTTTATCCAGGAAAGGCGGCGCAACGCACGACATCTTTCCTGCCACATGCGCAGGACGGCGGCCACCTGCTCCGGGCTGAGATGCTCAAAACCCCGCACGTGCTCCGGCGCGTCGATCACCATCTCGTGCGCCCCGATTCCCGGCATGGTCTGGTAAATTCCACGCGTGGCGATCGTGACCGCACCGCCGCCACGTACGGCCGGAAATTTATTGGGCACCACTCTTACCTGCCACCCCGGGGTATTGGGAGACGTGTGCGGGGAGCGGTAAGCCGCAATTTCCGGCGGGGTTTCCCGCTCGTGCCCCGGACAGAGCGGACATGCCCCGCCTGCACGCCCTTCCGGTTCCGCCTTAAAATCTAACGGCCGCCTTCCCCGCTCCGCGGCGATAATCACCCAGCGGCCCGTCAGGATATCCCTCCGCCACTCCGCCAAAGACCGCCACCTCTGTTCTGCCCGCTCAATAGACGGTTCGGCGCAAAGGCACGCTTTCCTTCTTCCGGGCCGCTACCGGTAACAGACACCCGCCGTTAGCCACGTGCAGCCGGCGCAAGCGGCGAGGCGGGCGGCCGGTGGAAAGGCCGCCTTGAAAACCTCCTTCAGTACGGCCCAGGAAAGCGGGGTGCCCGGCGCCAGACCCAGGCGGGACAGTACCAGGCGATCGCGGTCGGCCGCATCTGCACCGCGCCCGCACGCCGCGCCGTCCAGGAACGGACAGGCGGCGCAGATGGCGTCGGGGCCCGCGGTCAACTGGACCACGGCCCCCGGCTCCGCCAGCATCCGTTGCACGCGCGCCAGGTTGGCAATAAAAAAGGGACTGTACCCCAGTCCCCTGAACTGATCCAGGCACAAGAGATGATGCGCCCGCAAGACAATCAAGCCTTCACCACGTGCCTTTCCTGGGCGTGCAGGCGAAGGCCAGCGCCGCCGCGGCAATGGCCTTGATAACATCGCCCGGAATAAAGGGAATGGTCCCCATCCACAAAAGCCGCGCGATATCCGTAACCCCGGTTACGGTCGCCAACCAGAGAAGACCCGGGCCGTGGATGAGAGCGAAATTGGCAAAAAGCATAAGCCCAAGCAGGCCGTACCAGGACCGCGCCCGCACAAACCGGTCGCTGACGTACCCCACGAAGAAGGCGGCCAGGACAAAACCGGCAATGTAGCCTCCCGTCGGCCCCGCCAGGCAGCCGATCCCGCCGGACAATCCGGCGAACCAGGGTAAACCCGCGGCGCCAAGCGCGGCATAAAGAGCCGCGCTGATCCCGCCCCAGTTCCGGCCAAGGAGCACCGCCGTCAAAAGGACGGCCATGGTCTGTCCGGTGACCGGCACCGGTGTCCAGGGCAGGTAGAACTTGACCTGCGCGGCCAGACCGATAACTCCCGCGCCGGCCAGCGCCAGAGCAAGTTTTCTGGACAAACTCAGGCTGCTCCGCCAGGCAAAGGCCCGGTACCGGTAACTCTCCACGGTTGCTGCCAGACTCAATGTAGCTTCCTCCCTTGCCGTTTTTGCCCTATTTTAGGCGTCCGCACGCTACAAGTCAAGCGCGGACGCGCCAATATATTGTATACGCCCGCAGCAACCCTAAAAGACTTCCGGACGTACCTGCGCGCGGCAAACTTCTATCTTAAGCCCTCAACGGGGTTGACCTCTACCAGGACGGCGTCCACGCCGATTTTCCTTATGCTGCTCCAGGGGACGACAACGTCGCGGCCGAGCCGCAGCAGGCGCAGGTATTTGTTGCCACCGCGCAACACGAGCGCCTGTACCGTGCCGGTCTCCTGGTCGATGTGGACGTCCTTGATGGGACCCAGCCGCCTCCCGTCCACCACGTTGATAATATCGCGGGTGCCGAGATCGGAAATCTTAAACAAGCTTCCTCACCTCCACACCCCAGCATATGCAGGATGCGGTTGGGCGGTTACCGTCCCCGCCCGGCCAGGGCGCCGCGAATCCCTACCAGGACGCGGGCCACCCCCCGCGTTACCAGCCCCATTTCTTCCACGCGCAGAACAAAGCACGCGGCGAGGTACGCCGCCACGCCGGCCAAGATGGCACAAACAACCAGCAACACCAGCCCCCCGCCCCCGACGGCCGCCAGGGACGGTCCCAGAACCTTGCTCACCGCCTCCGTGGCCACGGCCATTACCGCCGACGCTGCCGCCACCTCCAGGGCGAAGCGGAACCAGGACGCGTCCCAGAGACCGGGCAGCTTCCTGGTAAGGTAACAGCTTAAAAGGAACATGTTCACAATCCCGGCCAGGGCGTTGGCCAGGGCGAGACCGCCGTGCAGGAGCGGGCGCATCAGGATAAGGCTGAGGATAAGGTTCAGCAGCACCGTCACCAGCGTCAGGCGCACGGGCGTCCGCATGTCCTGAAAGGCATAAAAACTGCGGGTAAGGATGACGTTGGCGGCAAAGGCGGCCAGGCCCACCGAGTAAAACAGCACGGCGGTCGCGGTCATACCCGTGGCCCGCTCGTCAAAGGCGCCCCGCTCAAACAAAAGCCGGACAATCGGGTAACGCAGGATTATAAGACCCACCGCGGACGGAACGGCAATAAGGAAGACCAGCCGCAGCGCCCGGCGGACCGTGTTCAACGTCTCGCGCTGCTTGCCCTCGGCCACCCACCGGGTCAGGCTCGGAAAAACCGCCGTGCCCAGGGCCAGGACAAAAAGGTTTACCGGCAACTGGATAAGCTTGTTACTGAAGTTCAGGGCGGCGATGCTCCCCTCCGGCAGCCCGGACGCCAGGAAGCGGTCGATAATGATGTAGATCTGGTTGATGGAAACGGCCACCGCCACCGGCAGGAGCAGGTAGAAGACTTTCCGCACGCCGGGGTGACGCCAGTCAAACGCCGGTCGGTAGCGAAAACCGGCCCACCGCAGCGCCGGCAGCTGGACCAGAACCGCCGCTGCCATGCCCGCCGTCGTACCCCAGGCCAGGCCGTGAATCCCGAGCAGCCCGCCGAGGGCGATCGTGGCCCCAATGATCACCAGGTTGTTAACCGAGCCGCTGAAAGCGGCGATACCGAAAATGTTGTTGGCGTTCAGGAGCCCCATGAAAAGCGTGGCCAGGCCGGAAAACACCAGCACCGGAAACATGATGCGGGCCAGCTCGGCGGCCAGCGCCAGAACGTCCGGGGCGAGCCTGGGCGCGAGCAGCTTGACCAGGAGCGGAGCCAGCCCGATCCCGATGACCGTTACTCCAAGCAGCGTGACCAGTACCAGGTTAAACACACTGGAAAATAGCCGCCATGCTTCGTCCCGCTGCCCCTTAGCCGCGTACTCGTTGAAGACGGGCACCACCACGGTTGCCAGGGCCCCGGTTAGGATGGTAAAGAGCACGTTCGGGAGCGTAAAGGCCACCAGGTAGGCATCGGTAGCCGCGCTGACACCAAATTGGTGCGCGATGACCATCTCGCGCACCAGGCCCAGCAGGCGTGACAGAAGATTGAAAAACAGAATCAGCAAGGCAGCTTCAAATATTGTGCGTCCGAACATCTGCCCCGCCCGCGCCCGGGGGCGCGGGCGCCTCCCTCAAAAACCTTACTTAGTTAGGGTGCGTGGCGGCATAAGAGGAATCTCAAAGTTCCAGGGCCGCCCGCACTTCCCGGCGTATGGCCGCTACCTCGTCGGGGGTGCCGGCCTCGGTATAAATGCGAAAGACCGGTTCCGTGCCGGACGCGCGCACCAGCACCCAGGCGCCGTCGTCCCGGACAAGTTTCACGCCGTCGAGCGTCACCCGCTCTTTAACCGCGCGCCCCCCCAGCGAGGCCGGCGCCAGGCCGCGGAGCTTCTCCAGGATGCGTTCCTTTGCGGCCGGTGTGGTGCGGACATCGATGCGCTCGCTGTGAACCCGGCCAAAGCGGCGCATCACTTCTTCCAGCAACGCCGTCAGGCTCTTGCCTTGCACGGCTACCATCTCCGTGGCCAGCAGTCCCGCCAGAATGCCGTCTTTCTCCGGGATGTGCCCGCGCACCGAGAAGCCGCCTGACTCCTCCCCGCCGGCAACGGCCCCCCGCTCCAGCAGGCACCGGCCGATATATTTGAAACCGACCGGCGTTTCTATTACCTCCTGCCCGTAGGCGCCGGCAATGCGGTCCACCAGGTGCGTCGTGGCCACCGTGCGCGCCAGAGGACCCCGCTCCTGCCGCACCTCGTAAAGGTGGAAAGCTGCCAGAGCGAAGAACTGGTTGGGCGAGATGTACGTGCCGTCACCATCAATCAATCCCAGCCGGTCGGCGTCACCGTCCAGGCCCAGGCCCAGATGGGCGCCGGTCGCCAAGACCCTCTCCCTCAACGGGCCCAGGTGCTTCTCGCTCGGATCGGGCAAAGAGCCGCCAAAAAGGGGATCCCGGTAGGCGTGCAGGGCCTCGACCGTGACGCCGTCGCCACCCAGGGCCGCTTCCAGGTAGCCAATCCCCGCGCCGTAAAGGGGGTCGACCACCACTTTCACGCCCGCCCGGCGGATGGCGGGAAAATCGATCAGCGAGGCAAGGTGGCGGTGGTAGGCAGGGTCGGGATCGATACCCTTAACCTCCGCCCCTTCCACCTGCGCCGCCGGCGCCGCGCCCTCGCTTTCCCGGCGGCGCAGGTGTTCCTCGATGGCCCGCGTGATATGCGGGAGGGCCGGCCCCGCGTAATCCGGGATGAACTTGAGGCCGTTATACTCGGGCGGGTTGTGGCTGGCGGTAAGCATCACCGCACCGGCCGCCCCGAAGTGCTTGACGGCAAAGGCGATCACCGGCGTCGGCCGCGGCTTCTCACTCATCAGGACGGGAATGCCCCGACCCCTGAGCACGGCGGCCACGGCAGCCGCAAACCGGTCGGAGAGAAAGCGGTTGTCGTAACCGACCACCACACCGCGGTCCGCCAGTCCCCGCTCTGTAAGGTAATCGGCTATCGCCTGGGTAACCAGGGTCACGTTGGCGAAAGTAAAATCGTCGGCGATAACGCCGCGCCACCCGTCGGTACCGAAAGCGATCACGCAGGCTATCCCTCCCGCCCGAGAATTTCAAATTTCATGGTTGAAAGCGCAAACGGCAAACACCAGCCTATAGATAGAGATTGGCTCTTGCCACGCCTGTCTCCTTCTTCTACCTTCTCTACTGCGGCATCTTGCCGGGAATCTTGTCCGTGATGTCCTGGACGTACTCCAGGCTGTCCTGTTTTCTATCCACGAAGAGGTTGCCGTTCGCGTCCAGGCCGGCGTAGGCCACCTCGTTAAGGGAATATATGCCCTGCTTCTGGAGTTCGCCCAGCAGCCACTCCTCGTTGAGCTTGTTCTGGCGCAGGTTTTGCTCGATGATCACGCCGTCCACCACCAGCTCGGACATTACGCCCTCGTACCGCGTCGGGAGGTTCAGGTCCGCCGGGGTGACCGGCCGTTTCTGCGACTTGGGCAGCACGCTCAGTTCGCCGTTCGGCTCCAGGATGGCAAACTCCACGTCCCCGATGTTGAAGTACCCCTTCTCCCGCAGCTGCATCATCAGGTTATCCATGTGGTAGCGCATGCGGGCCATGTTTTTTTCCAGGATCTTGCCGTTATGGACAACCACCGTGGGCTCGTCCTCGAACATCTTCCGCGCCGGGCGGTACTTCAGCCCCACGTACTGCACCAGGATCGTCATGCCGGCAAATACGGTAAGGCCGAGCAGGTAGTACCAGGGGCTGGTCCGGATGTCTGCCGCCAGCCCGGCGGCAATCGAGCCCATGACGATGGCGTTCACCCAGTCGCTGATCGTCAGCTGCCCCATTTGCGACTTGCCGACGATGCGCGCAATAAAGACGACGGCAACAAAGGCCCCCACTGCCCGCAGGAATATTTCCAGGAAGGGATTCATACGTTTTTCAGCCTCCTGCCAGGAATTAGGCAGTACGTCTGCCCGCTCCTAATTAAGATGACCTTGCGGCGTGACCTTTTATACCTTCCTGTGCCGCGGGGCAGGCACCGCGGGCCTGTTCACGTATAAAGACCTGCTTTTCCGATCGTGCCGGCAGGTAAAAAGTTTTCGGGGAATGTTAAAGGACCATCTCGCGAAGCTGAGCGAGGTACGGAAAAAAAGGAAAGAGAGAGTGGCAGGCCCAGGCAGATTAATGCAAGTGCACCGGGGCAACTATGCTCGCCAGGTACTCCAGGAATTCCCGGCGGATATCCTCCCGCTCGAGGGCGAACTCCACCGTGGCCTTGAGGTAACCCAGCTTGGACCCCACGTCGTACCGCCGCCCGTGGAAGGCGTAACCGTAAAGCGGCTGCTCCCGCACCAGCGCCCGCAGGGCATCGGTCAGCTGGATCTCGCCGCCGGCCCCGGGAGGGGTTTGTTCCAGCAACGCAAAAATACGCGGCTGCAGGATGTACCTGCCCATCACCGCCAGGCGCGAAGGCGCCTCCGCCAGGGAAGGCTTCTCGACCAGGTCGTGGATGCGCCACACCCGCGGCGCAACCTGCTCCCCGGCGATAATCCCGTACTTGGAGACGTCCTCGTCCGCCACCTCCTGAATGGCGATCACGTTGCCGCCCAGCTCTTCGTGCACGTCCAGCATTTGCCTGAGGCACGGGACCTCGCTCCGAACGATGTCGTCCCCGAGCAGGACGGCAAAGGGCTCCTCGCTCACGAAGGCCTGCGCGAACCAGACCGCGTGCCCGAGCCCACGCGGCTCCTTCTGCCGCACGTAGTGAATGTTGGCCATCTCACTAATGCGCCTGACTTCTTCGAGAAGGTCGGTTTTACCACTCTGCGCCAGGTGCATCTCGAGCTCCAGGGCGCGGTCGAAATGGTCTTCCATCGCCCGCTTGCCGCGCCCGGTTATAATCAGGATCTCGGTAATGCCCGCGTCCAGGATTTCCTCCACGATGTACTGGATGGTAGGCTTGTCGATGATGGGGATCATCTCCTTCGGCTGGGCCTTGGTCGCCGGGAGGAACCTGGTACCGTACCCGGCTGCCGGGATAACCGCCTTCCTTACCTTCAAGTTTTTCCCTCCCCTGCTACATCTTGAAATGTTCTTCCCTTTCTACCAAACCGGCTTCACGGCGCGCACGCCTGCCGAGAACCCCGACCTTGTTCGCCGCCGTTAGCAGGGCGATGGCCAGGAGCACCAGGAGCAGCACACCCTGGTCCGTGCTCAGAACGGTCAGGAGGACGGCGCTCGCGCCAAGGACGGCATCCACCCCGTAAACCACCAGCACGGCCCGCCGGTGGGTGAGCCCCGCGTCGAGCAACCGGTGGTGCAAGTGGTCGCGGTCCGGGTTAAAGATCGGGCGCCGCCGGTAGCAGCGCCGCAGGACGGCAAAAGTGGTATCGAAGAGCGGGATCCCGAGGATGAGGATGGGGATAATTAACGAGACCGCCGTGGCGCTCTTGGTCAGGCCAATGACCGCAGTAGCAGCCAGGACAAACCCCAGGAGCATGGAGCCGCTGTCGCCCAGGAATATTTTGGCCGGGTAGAAGTTGTGCCGCAAAAACCCAAGCGCGGCCGCTCCCAGAATGAGCGCCGGCGCCGCCGCCTCCGTGTGACCCTCCGTCCAGGCCACCACGGCGAGGGTCACGGCGGCGATAACCGCCGTCCCGGTCGCCAACCCGTCCAAACCGTCGATGAGGTTCAGGGCGTTGGTTACCGCGACAAGCCAGAAAACGGTAACCGGAATGCCCCACCAGCCCAGGTATATGAGGCCCCCGTTCACGGGATTGGTGACAAACTCAACCTGCAGCCCGAAGGGAATAACCGCCGCTGCCGTCGCAATCTGGCCTGCCAACTTCACTTTGGCGGGCAGGTCGTAAATGTCGTCCAGTGTGCCCAGGAGGACGATGAGGCTGGCGCCTGCCACAAGACCCCACATCTCGCGACCGCCGGCCCCGAAAGCCAGCAGACCCGCCAGAAAAGCCAGATACACGGCCACCCCGCCCAGGCGGGGAACCGGTTGGGTATGCAGCTTGCGCGCGCTGGGGATATCAAGTGCGCCCAGTTTTCCGGCCAGCCGGCCCACTACCGGCGCCAGGCAATACCCTGCCGCCAACGCCAGGGCCAGCGATGCTGCCAGATGTCCCAACATTTTTCCTCCCCCGGAAGGACAAGCCTGGAGACTACCACCAGTCTACCTTAATCTTACCGGGCTGACAATGTTTGTAGGCTCGTGAAATTTAAAGTTAACCCTCTTTTTCGCCGGCAAAAAACATCAGCTCGGCTTCGCAGGCCACTTCTTCTTCGACATAAGCTACCGCGCGGCATTTCCCGACCTGCCCCCGCAGGTGCGTCACCTCCACCTCCAGGCGCAGGCGGTCGCCCGGGCGCACCCGGCGGCGAAAACGGGCGCGATCGATCCCGGCAAAGAGGGGCACCCTCCCCCGCATGGCGGGCAGGCTCAGGGCCACCACCGCACCGACCTGCGCCAGCGCCTCCACAATCAACACGCCCGGCATCACCGGGTAACCGGGAAAATGCCCCTGAAAGAACCACTCCCCGGCGGTAACGTTCTTGATCCCCACCGCCCTTTTCCCCGCCTCCAGGTCAACGATCCGGTCGACCAGGAGAAAGGGGTACCGGTGCGGGATGATTTCCTGGATGGCGTTAATATCCAGCAAGCAAGCATCACCCCGATCAGAATTGCGGCAGATTCTGCAGGTATTCCTCGGGTATCTTCGTCGGGTCTTCCGGTACGCTGCCGGATGGCGCCCCCGGCTGCTGCTCGCCCGGTGCGGGCTGCGCCGCCGGGGGTTCTCCCGGCGCAGGCCGTCCCGGCGGCGCCGGCTCCTGTTGCGTCCCGCCGGGGCTCCGGGGCGCCGGAGGTTGCTGCGGTTCATGCGGCGTCACGATGACCACCACGTCCGGCGCTGCCGCTTCCGGTTCTGGCGCCGGTTTTGCCGGCGCCGGCGTTTCGGGCACCGGTTTCAAGGCCACGTAACCGGGAGGCGGCGTCTGGACGATGGTTGCAATCTCCTCCCCCCGGATCAGACGCGCAGCCACTTCCTTAGCCTGCCGCGGATCCACGTGCCAGTACGGATCGTAGTCCGAAAGAAATCCGGGCAGCGTGGCCGCAACGATTTGCACATCTTCCACATCCCGCACCATGCGGGCTAGGGCCAGCATCCTGGTGAGCGGCATATCGGTCTCGACGCACCTCTTGATGGCCGGGATCAGGCGCGGCAGCTTCACGATGTTGGCGGGCTTCATTATCTCGTCGGCCAGCGCCAGCAGGAACTTCTGCTGCCGCTGGACGCGCGCGATATCGCCCAGCGCGTCGCCCCGGTAGCGCACGTACATCAAGGCCTGCTCGCCGTTCAGGCGCTGCAAGCCCTTCCTCAGGTTGATGGTATACCGCCCGCCGTCCTGGGGGTCGTAGTGGTACATGTTCTTTTCCACGTCGATGGTTACGCCGCCGAGAATATCAACGATTTCCTTAAACCCCTCGTAGTTGGTCATCACGTAGTAGTCGATCCGCTGGTCGAGCAGGCGGGCAATCGTGTCGCGGGCCAGATCGGGGCCGCCGTAAACCGTGGCCACGTTGACGCGGTCGCGCCCGTGCCCCGGGATTTCCACGTACGTGTCCCGCGGGATGGAAAGCAGCGCCAGCCGCTTTTCCCTGGTGTTGGCCGCCGCAAAAATAATGGTGTCGGCCCGCGCCCTGGTTTCGCCGGCCCGCGCGTCGGAGCCCAGCAGAAGAAAGTTCAGCTGCTCCCCTTTCGCTTCCGCCTCCGGCTCGGTCCCGGCGCCCCAAAATAGATACGGCAAAAGATACTGTTGCGCGGCCACGTACGCCGCGCCGATTAGCACCGAACACAGGGCCAGGATGCCCAGGAGGCGCCACCACTTCTTCAACCGTCTCCGTCCCAACCGTGCCACCGCCCCAAATTTCTGAGCGTTGACGGCTCGTCCCGCTTATCTTAAATTAGTTATATAAGCATTTTCGACAGGGAGGCCGCCGGATGCGCATTATCGACGAAAAAGGCAGACTTTTCGGCGTTATCAACGTTATTGACCTGCTGGTTATTGTCGTCGTCATACTGATCATCGCCGGGGCCGCGTACAAGTTCCTGGCGCCCGCCGCCACCACCCCTCCCACCACCGTCCGCCTCGAGGTACTCATCCCCGCCGTCCATCCGGAAACGGCCGCCATGGTCAAGGTTGGCGACCGGCTGGTCGCCGGCGCGAGCTACGTGCCGGTAACCATCAAGGACGTCCGGGTTGAGCCCGCGCTCACCACCGAAACCGACAGCGCCGGCCGCCGCGTCGTCGCCCGCGACCCGTTCTTCAAGGATGTTTACGTAACGCTCGAGGGCGTTACCACCATCCCGACCGCACAGATAAAGATGGGCGCCCAGGAAATCCGTGCCGGCCGCGAATATTACGTCAAGTCGCTGACCTACGAGCTTAAAGGAACTATCGTTAAGGTAGCACTAAATCCGGCCCCCGGCAAGTAGGGGGCCGTTGAAAAACTTCGCTAGAGACTAATAATTCTCAGGCCCGGATACCCTACCCCTGGATTCCCGTAAACGTTCTTCGTATCGACAATGAACGGCCCCGCAGGGTCCATCAGGTCGGCAAAGGTTGCCAGGTCGTAAAACTCGATGCCCTCCTGGCGGGCGACAATTACCGCCCCGTGGGCCCCTCGCAGGGCTGTCTCCACACTCTCTACCTGAAACGGAAAAGCGCGGGGCACAACGGGGTCGAAGGCCCTGACCTCAACCCCCGCGTGCTCCAGGTAGGCCACCACGTCAAGGGCCGGGCTCTGCCGGGCATCGTTCGAATAGTCCTTCATGGCCAGGCCGAGAACGCCCACCCGCGCCCGTCCCGGCGGTACCGGCAGGTGGCGCAACACCAGATCGGCAATGTACCGCGGCATGTTGCGGTTGACGCGCCGGGCGGTTTCCAGCAGCTCCACCGTTACCCCCAGCTGGCGTGCCTTGGGCCGGAGGTAGTGCAGGGCATTGGGGAGGCAGTACCCGCCTACGCCGGGGCCCGGTTGCAGGAGGTGCACCCGCTTGTGGGTGTTGGCCAGGCGCACCACTTCGAAAATACTTACCCCGAGGGCGCGCGTGAAGCGCGCCAGTTCGTTTACCAGGGCAATATTGACGTCCCGCGAGATATTCTCCACGAGCTTGGCCGCTTCCACCACTTCGAAAGACGAACCGCGGACAATTTCGGCCTCGGTCACCACGCGCAAAAGCGCCTCCGCCCTCTCGATGCTGGCCTGGTTCACCCCGGCCACCAGGACCGGCATATGCCTGAACTCTTCAAATGCCCGTCCCTCGGCAATGCGCTCCGGCGCGTAAGCCAGGTAAAAATCGTTTCCCGCCGCGAGACCGCTTTTCTCCAGCGCGGGCATGACCAGCTCGCGCATCATCCCGGGCACCAGGGTGCTGCGCACCAGCACCAGGTGGCCGGGGCGCAGACCCGCCGCCACTGCCTCCAGGCAGGACGTCAGCGGGTAAGGTTCCGGTTCGCCGTCCAGCACCGGAATGCCCACGGTAATGATTATGTCGCCGGCCTGCATCCCCTCCGCCGGGTCGGTGGTCGCCCGGAAGCGCCCGGCCTCCAGTTCCCGGCGCAGGATCTCCCGGATGGTCACCCCGCCGCACGCCTCGCGGAGGTGAGTAACGCCGGCGTTGGTCGCCTCGACGTGATGCCGGTCGATGTCAACGCCGGTAACCCGGCAGCCCCTCATCGCCAGGCTCAGGGCCAGGGGCAACCCCACAAATCCGAGACCGAATACCGCTACTTCCCTCACCTGAACCTGCTCCTTTTCCCCGTCAAATACATGAAACCCTCAATGGCCGAAAATGTGACGCCTATCTGGCCAGCACCTTGCGGTACACCTGGGTGGTCTGCCGCGCCATCCTTTCCACCGTGAACTCCCGCCGCACCAGCTCGCAACCCCGGGCCGCCATCACCTGCGCCTCCTCGCGGTGGTCCAGCATCCACAGGATGGCGCCGGCCAGCTCGCCCGCCTTGCCGGGAGGAACCAGGAGCCCCGTCTCGCCGTGCCGCACTACCTCGCCGAGACCGCCCGCGCTGGTAGAAATCACCGGGACGCCCATACCCAGCGCCTCCGCCGCCGTGAGACCAAAGCCCTCCCAGTACGAGGCGACGACCAGGAGGTCCAGCGCCCCCATTACCGCCGCTATATCCTCCACGAAGCCGGTGAAGCGCACCGCTTCGGCAATGCCCAGCTCCCGTGCCAGCGCTTCCAGCGCCCGCCGCTCCGGGCCGGCGCCCACCACGAGAAACTTGACGCCGGGCCGCCGGGCAAGCACCTCGCGCGCCGCGTAGAGAAACACCCGGTGCCCCTTCACCCGGTGCAGGCGCGCCACGATACCCACCAGCGGCGTATCGGGCGCGTACCGCAGGCGCACCCGCAGGTCTTCGGGCGGCTCCGGCGGGGCGTGAACCACGACACCGTTGTAAATGACCGTAATCCGGTCCGCGGGGACACCGCCCCGCACCAGCACCTCTTTCAGGGCCTGCGATACCGTGACAAAGTGCGTCGTCAGGTGGCGCGAAAACTGCTCGGCCAACCCGTTGACCAGCCGGCTGAAAAGGTTCGGGTAATCGAACCGCAGCAGGCTGTGCACGGTGGTCACCACCGGCCGCCCGGCCCGCCGGGCCGCCAGCCGCCCGATGAGGTTGGCGCGCACGCCGTGGGTGTGGACGACCTGGAAGCCTCCCTCGCCGATGAGCTTAACCAGGCGCCCCACCACGCGAAAATCCACCTTGTGGCGCATCGGAAAGGCATAGGCCTCAAGCCCGGCCTGCCTGGCCATATCCGCAAACGGCCGGCTGAAGAGGCACGCTACGGCCAGCGATACCTCGGCCGGGTCGAGCGCGGCGGCCAGGTTCAGGATGTGCCGTTCCGCACCCCCGAACTCGCCCCCGCCGATCACGTGCAGCACCCGCAATTTACCCACGAACCTGCCTCCTGTGCGCTACCCTTGGCATACGCAACCCGCACGCTTTATAATATCATAGAGCGGCAAAAAGGGAGGAAGCTTTTTGTCCCTCGTGCACGCCTACCACGACAGCAAGCTCGGCCGGCTGACCGCCACCCTGCGCCGCCTCTGGCGCGAGAGCGCCAGCGCCCGCTGGTTGGCCACCGAGCCGGCCTACACCGCCCCGGACACCCTGCGCGGCGCGGCGGTGGGCCGCGCCCTGGCGCGCGTCTTCCCGCGTCGGCTCCGGCCACCCGCCCCGGGAAGCACCGTCGGCGCCAGCCGTGCCCTGCCCTTAATCGCCGCTCACGCGTGGCTGCTACTCGTCGCCGTAATGGGCTACGCCGCGATCGACTTTGCCCTGCGCCGCGATTTCGTCGCCGGCGGCTTGGCCAGCTTCTGGGACGAGGCGCTCCTGGTCGCCGGTCTCGCGTTGCTTTTCGTGCGCCTGGCTTACCGCGGCCTGCAGACCTACCGCTATACGGCGCTCGATATACCCATCCTGCTCTACATTGCCGTCTTTACCTTCCTGTTCCTGATCCGTTCGCCCGAGACGGCCGTCGGCCTGGAAGGCGTCCGGGTATACATACAGTATGTTCTGTGGTACTTCGTGGCCACCCAGCTTTGCGACCGGCGCCGGCAGGTACACACCCTGGCCACCGCCCTGGTAAGCCTGACCACCCTCATGGCACTTTACGGCATCGGCCAGTACGTTGCCGGCGTGGAGGTGCCGTCTACCTGGATCGACCAGGCCGAGGCCGGCGTGCGCACGCGTGTCTTCTCCATCGTCGGCAGCCCCAACGTCCTGGGGAGCCTGCTGACCATGGTTCTGCCTCTCGGCGTGGCCGGTTTTCTGACCGCCTCCCGCCTGCGCTCCCGCGCCGCCTACGGTGCCGCCTCCGCCGTCATGGCCCTCTGCCTGCTTTTCACCTTTTCCCGCGGCGCCTGGCTGGCCTGCTTTGCCGCCCTTCTCGCCTTCGGCCTGCTCTACGAGTTGCGTGTGCTCCTGGCCCTCGGCGCTGCCGCCCTGGGCGTCCCGGTCCTGGTGCCGGACGCCGTCGCCCGCGTCACCTATCTTTTCTCGTCCACCTACCTGGCGTCCAGTGTACGGGCAGGGCGCCTGGCCCGCTGGCAAGCGGCCATCGAAAAGGTCAAGGCGCACCCGCTGACCGGCGAAGGGTTCGGACGCTTCGGCGGCGCCGTGGCCACCCGGGCGATTCCGGGCAGCTTTTACGTGGATAATTTCTACCTGAAGACCGCCGCCGAAGGCGGGCTTATCGCCCTGGGCACCCTGCTCTGGTTGTTCGTGACGGCCCTCCGGGCCGGGTACCGCGCCGTCATCGAGGTCAGGCCCCCTGAAACCCGCGCCCTGGCCGCGGCCATTCTCAGCGGCCTGCTGGGCGTGCTGCTGCATAACGCCGTCGAAAACATCTTCGAGGTGCCTATGATGGTCACCCTCTTCTGGAGCCTTCTCGGCCTGCTTATCGTGCTCCCGCGGTTGCCGGAGTGAATTAAGGCTTAATCTCCGCTTCGCCTCTCACCATGACCCAGAGCCTGGTAACCGCCTTCAGCCCCCGCCCGTCGGCCGCGGGGACGGAGACCAGGTGGTTCAGGGGTACGGCGCTCCCCGCCCTGATATTCACCCCCGCCGTAAGGTCCGGCAGGCCGTTCCCCGTGGGGTCGACCACGACACCGCGGCCCGTGGCCGGCGCCCGGACCACAAACTCGGTCCCCGCCCGACAAACCAGGGTCTGCCCCGGTTCAAGCACCACGGTGCGCCAGTTGATGTACTTTTCGATGACCTGCTCGCGCACCCACCCCGCCGTGACCAGCGGGTCCTGCGCCGTCCCCGGCCCCGCCTGGCTCTGCCCGTAGGCGTACCCGGCGCCAAGAAGCGCGCCGCCACAAACCAGCGCCGTCAATAACCGCTTCCAATCCTTAAAATGCACCTTCGGGCCTCCTCAGTCCGTTATTTCAGGTTAAAATTCGCCATCTGGCCCTTTATCCCTGTCAGAGAGGGGTATTTCCTGCAGCAAGGCGGCCACCAGGGCCGCGTTGGCCTCCGCTTGCCGGTGCAGCGCGTCCACCCGTGCCCGCAAGGCGGTCCGGAGCGTCTCGCCCCGGGCGGCCAGTTCCCGCACCCGCGCCTCGAGCCGCGCCGCCGTCACCGCGGCCAGGTCCTCCGCCGGCCCCATCCCCACCTGCTGCAAAAAGCGGTGCACCTTGGGGTCGTACCCCAGGCCGATGACGGGCACCCCGGCCAGGGCGGCAAACACCAGGAAGTGCAGGCGCATGCCCAGGACCACCTCACAGCAGGCGGCCACCGCCATGAGATCCTGAAAACCGCGGATACCGGTCAGGACGAAGCCTTTCTCCCGCATCCGCGCGGCAACCCGCCGGATGATCGGCAGGTCCTTTTGCTCCTGCATGGGCACGAACACCACGTCCCACCCGGTACGGCTCAGCTCGTCCCCCAGCGCGGCCACAACCTGCACCAGCCGGGGGGCTTCCGTCCAGGGCCGCAGGGAAATCCCCAAAACGCGCCGGCGGCCCGCCCCCACCGCGGCCAGAAGCTCCCTGCCCCGCGATACCTCCGCGGCGGTGGGGGACAGGCCGAGCACCGGATCGGCCGTGACGTACATGGGGGCCGTAACCCCCAGGCGCTCCAGTTCCTCCCGCGAGGCGGGATCGCGCAGCGTCACCAGGTCCACTCGGCTGACGATGCGCCGCGTGAGCCACCGGGAGTGAAAAAGCCGGAGCGGCCCCACGCCCTGGCCGTACAGGCACACCTTCTTCCCCCGCACCTGCGCCAGGTAGATAACACCCAGGTAATAGAGAATGCTGAACGGACCGGTGATGTCCTGCAGGAGACTCCCCCCGCCGCTCAACAGGAGGTCGGCCGTGCCCAGTTCGCGCCAGAGATGCAGCGGACTCCAGCGGGGGATGGCGCGGACGCCGAACTCGGCGGCCGTTTCGCGGGGCCGGTGCGAAAGCACGACAATCTCCACGCCGGGGATGCGGGCCCGCAGGGCACCGATAATGGCGTAGAGCATGGCCTCATCGCCGCTGTTTTTGAAGCCGTAGTATCCCGAGACAACTATCTTCGGCGGCATAAGAACCCCCGCAGGCGCTCTGCAAGCACCATCCCCACAAACTTTGGCAGCACCAGCATGCGGCGCCAGCGGCGCGGCTCGTACACGAGCCGGCCCAGCCATTCCAGGTGCAGCCGCCGCAGGTATGCCGGGGCGCGCTTTACCCGGCCCGCCAGAACGTCGAAACTCCCCCCGACACCCATGGCCACCGGCACCTGCAGGGTGGCAAGGTTCCGGGCGATCCAGGCCTCCTGCTTCGGTGCGCCGAGGGCCACGAACAGAATATCCGGTCGCGCCGCGCGTATGCGTTCCACAAGGGCCGGTTCCTCTTCCGGTGCGAAGTACCCGTGGTGCGTACCCACCACCCGGATGCCGGGAAAGCGCGCGGCGAGGCCGGCCGCTGCCGCCTCCGCCACCCCCGGCAGCGCGCCGCAAAGAAATACCCGCCATCCCTCACGGGCGGCACGCGCCGCGAGCGCCAGGAGGAGATCGATACCGGTAACGCGCTCCGGGACCGGGCGCCCCAGCACCCGCGCCGCCCAGACGATCCCGACCCCGTCGGCGGTCACCAGCGCCGCCCGGCGAACAATATCCAGGAGGTGCGGCTCCCGCAGCGCCCGGTAAAGGTACTCCGGGTTGAGCGTCACCACCTGGTGCACCCCGCCCTCGCGGACGAAGGCGGCTACCCGCTCTACGGCTTCGTTCAGCGTTACGGCGTCAACCGGCGCGCCGAGAAGGACTACCCTGCGCATCTTCTAGTAGTTCGGCGTGCGAGCCGCTATGTCCTGCCCATCACCGGTCACCCGCGCATCGTCTCACAACAGCTTGCGCCCCCTTCCCTTTGATGCTAGGATGGGGACAAGACTACCTGTAGCGGCCGACCTGGAGGGATAGCCGCTTGCCGCGCAAGAAGGTGCTTCTGGTTGCCGCCCACTTCCCCCCGGCGGGCGGCGGCGGCGTGATCCGCGCGCTCAAGATGGCCAGGTACCTGGGGGAGTACGACTGCGATGTCTGGGTGCTGACCAGGGAGCCGCGGCCTAACGACATCATCGATACGTCCCTGTTAAACGAAGTGCCGCCCTCGGTAAAGGTGATCCGGAGCCGCGATGTCGACCCGTACCGGTGGCTCCACCGCCTGCGGCCCCCGGCAGCCGCCGCGCCGCAGGACGCGGCGGCGAGGGCTTCCCTGGGCAGAAGGCTGGCGGGGAGCATGACCCATCGCCTCCGGCCGCCGGCGCTGAAACTCCTGCAGTACACGGCCATCCCGGACGATTTCTACTGGTGGGCGCGGGCGACCGCGCCCCTGGGAGAAAGGCTCATCCGGGAGGCGGGTATTGACGTTATCTTCACCACTTCTTACCCGTACTCGGTGCATCTTCTGGGGTACCGGCTCAAGCGCCGCACCGGTGCCCTCTGGATCGCCGACTTCCGGGACCCGTGGACGCAGAACATCCACCGGAGCGGCATTGCCTGGCGCGAGCGCCTTGAAGAGCGGCTGGAGCGCCGGGTAATGGCCGGCGCCGACGCCATTACCACCGTTACCCCCTCCTTCGCCGCCGGTTTCCGGGCCAAGTACGGCGACGTTATCAAGCGCCTGGAGGTCATCTACAACGGCTTCGACCCGGCCGACTACGCCGGCATAACCCCGTTCCCGCACGACGGCAGGTTTACCGCCGCCTATACCGGCCTCCTTTACCCCAAGCGCAGCCCGCGCGTGCTGCTCGAGGCCGTGGGGGAGCTGATCGCGGAAGGCAAGGTGCGGCGGGGCGAGATCGTGCTCCGCTTCGCCGGCCGTTTCGCCACCGACACGCTTCTCGAGACCCGGGCGTGCGTCGAGCGCCTGGGTCTTGGCGGCGCGGTCGAAATAATGGGGGAGCTGGCGCACCGAGAGGCCCTGGGAGTGCTCAAGGGCGCGGACGCGCTGCTGCTGGTCGGCGACACCGCCCCGGAAGCCGGGGCCTACATCCCGGGCAAACTTTTCGAATACATGCCGGTCGGTCGCCCCATCCTCGCGCTGGTAGTCCCGGGTGAGGCGCAGCGCATCGTTGAGAAGTACGCGCTGGGCCGGGTGGTCCACCCCCTCGATAAGGAAGGCATCAAGCAGGCGTACTGGGAAATGTACCGGGCCTGGAAGGATGGGCGGGCCCTGAGCGGTACGGGCCCGGCGAGCCCGGCTACGGGAGTGGAGATCTTCGACCGGCGGTACCAGGCCGGCCAGCTGGCCCGGTTGATGGGCGAGCTGCTGGACGCTCAAACGACCTCCGGCGGCAGGCCCGCTTGAGCCGGGACCGCGGCAGCCCCCCACCGTTCCTCCTCCCGCCAGCGCGCGGCGGCCACCCTCTTCTTGCCCAGGAACAGGGCGAACGGTACGGCCGCCGCCGCCATAAGTGTGGCCACCAGGAAAGCGTCGCCCACCGCAAGCACCGCCGCCTGCTTCTGGATCATCCCCCAGATCACAGACGGCGTTGCTGCCCTGGCCACTGCCGGTCCCGCCACTTGGGCCACGCCCGCCTCCGCCCTGGCGTAGGCGACGGGACCAAAAGGCGCCAGGTAACTCACCCCTTCTGCCAGGCGGTAGCCGTGAAACGCCGCCCGGTTCACCAGCACGTAGCTCACCAGCGCGATGGAGAAGGAAGCCGCGATCTGGCGCACCACGTTCATGAGCGCCGACGCCCGCCCGACCAGGAAGTCCGGCACCGTGTTCATGCCCGCGGTGGTCAGGGGCATCATGCAGAGCCCAAGGCCGACGCTCCGCATGCAAAGCCAGAATTGCAGGTAGTGCACCGGCGCATCCGCCGTCAGGTTTCTCAGAATGTACGTGGTTACCGTCAGCACCCCGAGCCCGATAAGCCCGGGCGGCACCGCGCCTACCCGGTCGAAGAGCCGCCCGGCCAGCGGCATGATAAAGCCCGCCGTCAGCGCCGCCGGCATCAGGATCAGGCCCGTCTGCATCGGGGAATATCCCTGCACGTTCTGGCAGAAGATCGGAATGAGAAAAACGCCGATGAAGAGCGCCATCTGGGCCGCGCTGGTGGCCAGCACACTTAAGGTGTAAACGCCGTTCTGCAGCAGCCGCACGTCGAGGATGGGGTTCGGCACCTGGAGTTCCCAGAGGGCGAAGAGCGCAAAGCAGAAAAAGGCCCCCAGGAAAAGCGTCACGATCGCCTGCGAGGTCCAGCCCCAGTCTTGCCCCTTGCTCAGGGCCAGGAGGGTCATGAAACAGGCCGCGCCGACCAGGAAAAGCCCGGGGAGATCGAGGCGCAGCCCCGTCTGCCGCGGTGTTTCCTTGAGCCACAGCAGCCCCAGCAGGATGGTCAGGAAGCCGATGGGGAGGTTGATATAGAAAACGAGGCGCCACGTGTAGTACTCGGTCAGGTAGCCGCCGAGGGTGGGACCGATGGCCGGGGCCACGGTCATCGTCAAACCCCAGAGCCCCAGGGCCGTGCCGATCTTCTCGCGCGGCCAGATCTGGTACACCATGGCCATGCTGAGGGGGATCATCATGCCGCCGCCCAGGGCCTGGAGGGCGCGCGCGATGATCAGCGAGTTGGTGCTCCAGGCCGCACCGCAGAGGCCGGAAGTGACGGTGAAGAAACCGATCGCCAATAAGTACAGCGTCTTATAGCCGAAGCGGTCACCGAGGTACCCGCTGGCCGGGATCACCATGCCGCCCACCAGCAGGTAGATGGTCATCACCCACTGGATCCGGTCGGCAGAGGCGTGAAAAATGGCCATAAGGCGCGGCAGGGCCACGTTGACGATGCTGGCGTCCAGGATACCCATGAACGTGCCCAGGATGAGCACGAAGAGGGCCGCAAACGGCAGGCGTTCCTTCTTGCCGGTGTCCACCGCCGCTACCCCCGGACGTGGATGCGCACCACGGCGCTCTGGCCCAGCCTCAACGGCGCACCCGCGGCGTCTTCAATGTACACCTTAACCGGGACCCGCTGCACCACCTTGATGAAACTGCCGCTCGTGGTCCGCGTGGGCAAAAGGGAGAAGGTAGACGCTACGGCGTCCTGGATTTGCACCACCTTGCCCGTGAACGTCCGCCCCGGAATGCCGTCCACGGTGAAGGTGACGCGCTGGCCGAGGCGAACGCGGTCGATCTTCTTTTCCTCTACGTTCACGGTCAGGTAGACGTTTTCCGGATCGGCCAGCATAACCACCGGCTGGCCCGCGCCCACCACCTCGCCGGCGTGGACGAGCACCTTGAGCACCTCGCCGGCCGCCGGCGCCTTAACCAGCAAGAGGTCGGCATTGCCGCCGGGCGCCAGCGCCGCGTCGTCCACGCGGGCCAGCACCTCGCCCGCCGCCACCCGGTCGCCTTCTTTGACCCGCACCTCCACGAGCCTCCCCGCCATCTGCGGGCCTACCCTGAGCACGGTGCCGTCGATGTAGGCGTCTTCGGTCGACACGTAATGCGCGCCGGCATACCAGTAATAGTAGCTGACACCGGACAAGCTGAGCACGAAAATCGCCAGGACGCCGAGCATGATCTTTTTCGGCCCGGTCATACTTCCCCTCCCCGTCTTGCGCGAGATCGCTCAACTAATCGCTCACGCTCAAAGCGCGCCGCATGCCCCCCACGCACCCGGGCAGCCGTCCCGGAAACCGTTTAAGAATACCGCTTTTCAACGGTATCCCAGCCGGCGCGCCACCTTGCTGCCCCAGTCATCAAGGATGGCGTAGACCACCGGTACCAGGATAAGGCTCACGAGGGTGGAGAACAGGAGTCCTCCGACGACCACGGTGGCCAGCGGCGCTTCCAGCTCCGCTCCCTCGCCGATGCCGAGCGCCAGCGGGAACATGGCCAGGATGGTCGTGCCGGCGGTCATGAGCACCGGCCGCAGCCGGATGGGGCCGGCCTGCATAATGGCCTCGTCCCGCGTCAACCCGCGGGCCCGCAACTGGTTGACGTAGTCGATGAGCACGATGGCGTTTTTCACCACCACGCCAACGGCTACAATCACCCCGATAAACGCCGGTACGTTAAAGGTGCGCCCGGTGAGCAACAGCCCGAGCACCATGCCGGTTACGGCCACGGGCACCGCCAGCATTAGCGCCAGCGGTTGGGCCAGCGATTCGAACTGGATGGCCAGGATCATGTACACCAGCAGGACGGCCAGAATCAGCGCCGTGCCCAGGGTGCCGAACGACTCGGCCATCTCCTGGGCCTCGCCGCCGTACTCAAACCGGTATCCCGGCGGCAGGGCCATGGCGCCCAGGCGCTGCCGAATGTCCTTCATAACGCTGTTCAGGTCCCGGCCCGCGAGGTTGGCGGTGATGGTCACCACCCGCGCCTGGTCCCTGCGCTGGATGGCCACCGGCCCCTCCGCGATCTCCACCCGGGCCACGTCCCGCAACTTCACCGGTCCGGCAGGACCCGCTAGGGTGACGTTTTCCAGGTCTATCAGGCTCTCTCGGGACGACTTTTCAAGTTGTGCCCGGACGTCGATCTCGGTCCCTTCCACCCGGTAGCGGGTGGCAACCTCGCCCTGGACGGCGCTGCGGATACCGGACGCCACCGCGGCCACCGTGAGCCCCCGGGCCGCCGCGCGTTCGCGGTCCACGACCACCCGCGCCTCGGGGCGCCCCTCGTCCAGGCTCGTCTCCAGGTCACGCACTCCGGGCACCTGCGCCATTTCCGCCCTGGCCCGGTCGGCGATGGACTTCAAGGTATCAAGGTCGTCCCCCTTTAAAATCACTTCCACGGGGGCGGATGCCAGGCCGCTGCCGAACATCGTCTCGGGCGCCTCCACTTTTATTTCCGCCCCGGGGATGCCGGCAAGCCGCCGGCGCAACTCCTCCGCCACTTCCGCCGCGCTTCGATCCCGCCTGCTCCGATCCACCAGCAAGAGGTCGATTAGCGCCCGGTCGGGCTCGGCGCCGCCGAAACCCGCCCGCGCCTCGTGGCTGCCTGCGCCGATGGAGGCGAAGATCGTCTCCACCTCCGGAAGTTGCGCCGCTTCCCGCTCGATCATGGCCACCACCCGGTCCGTCGCCTCGAGAGAAGTGCCGCGCGGCATGCGCAGGGTGACGCTTACCTGCCCCTGATCGGTCGCCGGCAGGAACTCGACCCCCACCAGCGGCACCAGCGCGATGCTGGCCACAAACGCCCCGGCGGCAATCAGCACCGTCCGCCGCCGGTGCCGGAGCCCCCAGCCCAGGAGCGCCCGGTAAACGTTGCTCACCGGCTCCAGCCAGGCGCCGGATGGGCGGGGCAACCGGAAACGCCCGTGCTCCGTGCTTCCCGCAGCCGGAGCGTCCCGCAGCAGCCGCGAGGCCAGCATGGGCACCAGCGTCAGCGCCACAAAAAGCGACGCGCCGAGGGCAAAGGCCACGGTAAGACTTAAAGGCGTAAAGAGCTCGGAAGTTAAACCGGTTACGAAAACCACCGGGATGAACACGGCGACCGAGGTAAGGGTGGCGCCGATCACCGCGCCTCCCACCTCGGAGGCGCCGTGCACGGCGGCGTTTACCGCCCCCGCCCCCTCCCGGCGGTGGCGGTAAATGTTTTCGAGGACCACAATGGCGTCGTCCACGATCATCCCCACCCCCAGGGCCAGGCCGCCGAGGGTCATCATGTTCAGCGTCTCGCCGCTGAAGTAAATCAGCATGCACGCCCCGACGAACGCCACGGGGATGGCCGTGCAGATGATCAGGGTGCTGCGGAGACTACCGAGAAACACGTAGATCACGAAGGCCGCCAGGATGGCCCCGAAAATCACGTTCTCCGTCAGGTCCCGAATCGAGTCCTCGATAAACGAGGCCTGGTCGAAGGCCACCCTGAACTTGAGGTTGCCGGGCAGTTCTCGCTCCATCGCGGCAATCTCCCGGCGGACGTTGCGCATCACTTCAACGGTATTGGCCGTCGGTTGCTTCTGGATGACGATGCCGATGCTGTCGCGGCGGTCCAGCCGGCTGGCCATCGAGGCGTCCTTGTACCCGTCTTCGACACGGGCGAAGTCGAGGAGTCGCACCGCCGCGCCGTCGGCGGTATGGACTACCACGCCCTCAATATCCTTAAGGTCGAAGAACGCGCCGGGCACGCGAACGAGATATTCCTTGCTGCCTTCCTGCACCTTGCCGCCCGAAAGCTCCAGGTTCGCCATCTGGAGCGCCTGCACCACCTGCGACACGGCGATGCCGTAGCCCTCCATCTTCTCCGGGTCCAGCAAGACCCTGATCTCCCGCTCGCGCCCCCCGTAAATGTGAGCCGAGGCCACACCGGCGATCCGCTCCAGGCGGGGCTTGATAACCTTTTCCGCCAGGTGTTTCAGTTCCACCTCGCCCTGCCGCCCGGTGAGGCCGTAAACCGCCACCGGCATCATCGACGGGTCGTACTTTAACACCATGGGGGACTTCACGTCTTTGGGCAGCATCTGCTTGACATAGTCGATCTTGGCGCGGATGTCCTGCGTGGCCACATCCATGTCCGTCCCCCAGTTAAACAGGACCGTCACCATCGAGGTGCCGGGCTGGGAAACCGAGGAGACGCGCTTCACGTTTTCCACGGTGGCCACGGCCTCTTCGATCGGCCGCGTGACCACCTGCTCCACTTCCTGCGGACCGGCCCCTTCGTAAGAGGTGATGACGGCGCCCACGGGGATGTTCATGCGCGGCAGGAGGTCGATGGCCAGCCGGTTGAAAGCCACGCCGCCGAGGAGGATGACGGCCAGGACGGCCATCACGACCGCCACGGGGCGGCGCACCGCAAACTCTACTACCTTCATGACCCGGCCCCCGCTACCGTTACCTTTGTCCCGTGCTCCAGCAGCTCCTGCCCCGCCACCACAACCTTTTCGCCGGGTTTAAGGCCGCTCAAGACGGCAATGTTGCGCCCGTCCGAAGGCCCTGTTTCAACTTTCCGCAGCACGGCTTTATTCCCTACGACCACGAAGACCGCCGTCGTGTTGTCGCGCGTCACCACCGCGTCCCGCGGGACCAGGACCGCCTCCCCGGCCACGCCCAGGTCGACCTCGGCGAACATCCCGGGCTTGATCAGGTGCCCCGGATTGGGAATTTCCACCTTGACGGTGTACATTTTCGTGCGCACGTCGGCCGCCGGGCTGATGCTGCTTATCACGCCCTCGAAAGGCTCCGCCCGGACGGCGGAGATGAAGACCCTGACCTTCTGGCCCTTTTTAAGCTTGTTCACCTGCTGCTCGGACGCCCCGGCCTCGACCACTACCCGGTCGATATCGGCCACGGTCAGGACGGGCATGGTCGGGGCCGCCAGCTCGCCGGGGTCGACGTTGCGCGCGGTGACAACGCCGGCTATGGGACTGTTCACGATACTGTTGGCCAGGTTGGCCCGCGCCAGGGCCAGCGCCGCCTCCGCCTGGCGCACCTGGGCCGGCGCCAGGTTCTCTACCCGCTCCTTCGCCGCTTTGTAAGGAAGCTCATACTTCGCCTGGAACTCGGCCTCGGACAGAGCCTGGTGTTCCAGCAAGACCTTCGCCCGTTCGTAGTTGGCCGCCGCCACGTCGTAGTCCAGCTGCGCCTGGCGCCGGTTGGATTCCGCCAGGGCCAGCGCCGCCTCCGCCTGGCGCACCGCCGCTTCGAGTTCGGGCGCGTCCAGCCGCAAAACCACCTGGCCGGCGCGCACCCTGTCGCCTACGTCCACGGGCACCTCCGCCACCTTTCCGGTCATCTTCGGCACCAGGTTAACCTCGGCGGCGGCCACCACCTTCCCCGCGAGGATGTCTCCCCGGGACAGCCGCCCCATCTTCGCCTCCGCGAGGCTTACGGGCACCGCCTCCGCGGCCGAGCTCGCGGTTTGACTTTTATTGCCGCAGCCGGCGAGAAGAACGGCCAGCACGGCAAAAATGGTTAACCCTGCAACCCAACCCCTGCGCACGTCTCTCCCCCCAAATGCTTAATCTTCCTCGTCATCCTTGATTATCCGGAGCAACCGCTCGCAGATACGCAGCATCGCCGTCACGTCCTCCAACGGTAACTTCCCGAAGTAGCGCAGCAGCAGCGCGTTCCGCGTCTCCTGGCACCGTCTCACCAGCCGCTCCCCGTCCGGAGTCAGCCGCAACCGCACCACCCGGCGGTCATCCGGATCGCGCTCCCGCGTTACCAGGCCCGCCTCCGCCAGGCGGTCGGCCATCGAGGTGACCGCGCTCGGCGAGACGCCCAGTTCTTCGGCGAATTCGGTAACGGTCGTGGACCCTCGCTGGAGCAGGCGCCGGCAGATGTGGAACTGGCCGGGGGTCATCTCCGGTGGCGCGTGCCGACACAGTTCCTGGTGGAGGCGCCGCACCACCTTGCCCATAACCTCATCCAGGCGGGCCACCACCAGGTCGAGCTGCTCTTGCAACGGCCATCCCTTCTTTCACAGAAAATTATTTAAGCTGGTTAATTATTTATGGTCTAAATATACTGCCGGCAACAGGAGGTGTCAAGAATAAAAAACCCGGCCTCCGCCGGGGTGTCTTGCTCCAAAAGCGTCCCTGGCTTACCGCACCCAGACGTCCACCATCATGCCCAGGAAAAGCAGCGCCAGGTAGGGGCTTGAGAACTTGAACAGGGTCCAGGCCGCCTTCGGGGTCGGCCTGAAGTATACGTAGACGCTGATCGCCAGGACCGTGGCACCCGTAACCGCCGCGGTTGCCAGGTAGACCGGCCCCCAATCGCCCGCCAGATAGATGAGCCCGGAAAAGACGACCATCAGCACCACCGTGCTCAAGAGGCAGCGCATGCACTTCGGCAGCTCCCAGACGACCGGCAGCATCGGCACACACACCCGCGCGTAGTCCTCACGGTAGAAAATGGCCAGGCTCCAGATGTGATTCGGAATCCACAGCACCACCAGGCCGCCGATGAGCACCGGCAAAAGCTCGATGCGCCCGGTAATCGCCGTCCAGCCGAAGAGGGCCGGCAGGCCGCCGGAGAAGCCGCCCAGGATGATGTTCCAGGCGCTGCGGCGCTTGAGCCACAGGCTGTAAACGCCCACGTAACCCAGCATGCCGCCCCACAGGCAGGCGAAGGCCACGGGGTTCAACCCCCAGGCCAGAAAGAGGGAAAGAACGAAAAGGAAGAGCCCCCAGTACAGGGCGCGGACCGGGGGACTGATGCGCCCCTCGGGAATCGGGCGCCGCCTCGTCCGCGCCATGGCCGCGTCCAGGTCCCGGTCCACGTAGCAACTCACGGCGTTCGCCCCCGCGCAGGCCAGCGTCACCGCGGCCATCGCCTGCACCAGTTTCGTCCACGGCACGGGCCCCGTCGCGGCCAGGGCCGCCGGCATCACCCCCAGCGCGGTGAAGACCAGGAGAAACACCGAGCGCGGCTTGGTCACCTCGATGTAGGCCTTGATTACGTCCCACAAGCCAAAGCGCGCCGCACGGGCGCCGACGCCTATTTCCATCGCCTTGTCCTGCACGCCGACCCCACCTTCATATAGTAATTACAACTTTTGTGCTATTCGACGCCTGCAGCAATTATCCTGCCGGCGTCGCCTTGCACGGCCGCCAGGGAAGTGCTTCTGCAACGACAAACTGCGACAGGATTTTCCGTACCGCGCGTCAACCAATTAAGGTTAAGTTATCCAGGAGGCTCTGCAACCGTGCAGTCGTTGAACGCACGCATCGTTACCGGCCTGTTCCTGGTGGCCCTGGTGCCGCTGCTCTTTTTTTACATCGTCCACCGCGTCGTAAGGGAATCCCAGCTGGTGGCGCTCGAAAGGAAAGAGATGGCGGCCCACGGCGAGCACGCGGCGCGGCTGCTCGCGCACGCCGGCGAACAACTCCTGACGACGGTGGAGGACTACGCCACCTGGGACGAGACGTACGAACAGGTCGACGTGCGTGACCCGAAATGGTTCGAAACATACCTTACCGGATGGCTGCCGTCGCAGTTCGGTTTCCACCTGGTCATCCTGGTCGACCGGCAGGGCCACGTTGTGGCGGCGTGCGGCGAACCGGAGGACGAAACACCGGGCCGGTGGCCCGAAATCAGGAACGCCCTCGCCGGCCGCCGCATTTCCGGTTTAAGGGAACTGCGCGGCAGGCTCTACCTCCTGGGGGCGGCCCCGGTGCTGCACAGCGACCGCCGGGGGCCGGTGAACGGCGCCCTGGTGTGCGGCCTGCTGGTCGACGACGCCTTCGTAACGGAACTCAGCAGCCGGGCACCCGACCGCTTCGTGATTTTCCACGGCGCACGCATTTACGGTCACCCGGAGGCCGCTGCCCGCCTGGCCGGGGTGAAAATCGATTCCCCCAAAACGGTCCTCGTCCACCCCGAGCCCAGGGTTGCCCTCCAGATCGTGCCGCTTAAAGACACCACCGGACGGTACGTTGCCGCCCTGGGCGCGCTTCGCTCGCGGGAGTACATCCTCCAGGCGCTGCACACGACAAGAAGGAACACGGCCCTGGCGGCCGTTTTCGCGTGCGCCCTCGTCGTCGGCCTGGCCCTCAGCCTCCGCTCGGCCATCCTCCGCCCGGTCACCGCCATCCGGCAACAGATAAACGCGATGGTGGAGAAGAGGGCGCTGCAACCCCTAAGCGGCACGCCCCCGCGTGAACTGAGCGAACTGCACCGGGCCTTTAACTACATGGTGGACGCCATCGCCGAAAAGGAGGCCGCGCTGAAGCGCCTCGCGGCAACGGACGAGCAGACGGGGCTCTTTAACCACCGGGCTTTCGTGGAAGAACTCGAAGCGCTGGGCAGCGCCGGCCGCCCGTTCAGCATCCTCATGTGCGACCTGGACAACCTGAAATTGCTGAACGACTACCGCGGCCACCTGGCAGGCGACCGCGTGCTGAAGATAACGGCCGACATCGTGCGCCGCGTCGTGGGCGAAGCCGGCACGGTCTACCGCTACGGCGGCGACGAGATCGCCGTCCTGCTCCCCGGCGCCGAGGCGCGCAGCGCGGCGGAATTCGCCGAACGCATCCGCCGGGAGGTGGCGGACCACACGCTGCCGGAAGACCTGGATCCCCTTCTTCCCGTCACCGTGAGCATCGGCATAGCGGCCTTCCCGGAGGACGGAGAGAACACCGTGCAACTGGTAGCCAACGCCGACCGCGCCCTGGCGGCCGCCAAGCAACGGGGCCGCAACCAGGTAGTGATGTACCACCCCAACCTGGAACCGCTCACCGCCCACGTGGCGGGCGAGCGCACTTCCCTCCTGCTGCACACCGTACGTGCCCTGGCTGCCGTGGTCGACATGCGCGACGAGTACACCGGTTCCCATTCGGAACAGGTGGGCGAACTCGCCTTCCTGCTCGGCCAGGCGGCGGGCCTGCCGCCGCGCCAGTGTTTCTACCTGCGCATCGCGGGCCTGCTGCACGATTGCGGCAAGATCGGCATTCCGGACGCCGTTCTGCAAAAGCAGGGCCGATTGACCCCCGAAGAATGGGCCCTTATGCAGCAGCACCCGGTCGTCGGCGGCAAAATCGTGCAGCACCTGCGCACACTGGAGATCATCCGCCCCTGGATCGTCCATCACCACGAACGCTACGACGGCACGGGGTATCCCGACGGGCTGCAGGGCGAAAACATCCCCCTTGAGGCGCGCATCCTGGCCATTGCCGACGCCTACCACGCCATGATTTCCGACCGGCCCTACCGCCCGGCGCTTTCGAGGGAAGAGGCGCTGGCAGAGCTGCAGAGACAGAAAGGCCGGCAGTTTGACCCCGTGCTGGTAGATATTTTCGTGACCAGGGTGCTGCCGCAGGGGGATGCGCAGCCGGCACGGTAAAGCCCCGCAGGAAAAACGGGGGCGGCGGTGCAAGACCGCCGCCCGCAAGCCTCTCCCGAATAAGCCGGCTAGCCGTCCCGCACCGGGACGCCCACCCCGCTGATCCCCCGGTAACATTCCCGCAGGTGCTCACCCGGCAGCGCGCGCGATACCAGGCTCACCACCGCGAGCCCCACGGCGGACGCCGGCAGGGCCACCACCAGCGGGTCGATTATGTTCCACGGGAAGGAACCGATGTACGGTTTGCCCAGCAGTGCCTGGGCCACGCCGAAAATCACGGCCTCCTTCTGGTGCACGAAAAGGACCATAAAGCCGTAGGCCAGCGAGCCAGCCAGCATGCCCGCGATCACCCCGCCCTTCGTCGCCCGGGGCCAGTAGAGCGCGGCAAGAAGCGTTGGCAGGAAGCTTGCCGCGCACAACCCGAAGAAGATCGAGGTGGCCAGGGCGATGATGCTCACCGGCAGCCGGAAGCCGAGGTAGAGCGTCACCGCCAGCGCCAGCAGCACGCCCACGCGGGCCGCGATCATCCCCCGCTCCCGCGGGGCGCCGGGCAGCGCCAGGTGGTACAGGTCGCGCACGGACGTGCCTATGACGTGGAACTGGCTGCTGAGCGTCGACATGGCAGCGGCCAGCAAGGTAAGCATGAAGACGTACACGAACCAGTCGGGCAGCGCCTGGTTGATGTAGAGCGGAATAATGCGGTCGATGTTGGGCGTTTTGGTCACCGGGTCGGTCACCATAGCCAGGGCGATTTTCCCGGCGGTCTGGTGGAAGTAGACGTTGGACAGGGCGCCGACCACGAATGCCGTGCCGGTCATCGCCAGGATGAAGATACCGCCGATCACCAGCCCGCGGTTCAGTTCCCGCACGCTGCGCAGGGTCATGAACCGCACCGCCAGCTGCGGCTGGGCCAGCACGCCGATGCCTACTCCCAGGACCAGCGTAGTGACCACGTAATACCACAGTTCGGAGCCGGGCAGCGGCATGGCCGTCCACCCGGCGTGGCCCTTGGCCGCCAGCGAGGCCGGGACAAGGCTCTTCAAGCCGGAGAGGGCGGTGTGCGCCGGAACGACGCCCCCCAGCCTGACGTAGGTTAGGACGAGGAGAATAACCATGCCGAGAAACATTATGCCCCCCTGCAGGGCGTCGGTGTAGATCACGCCCCGCAAACCGCCGTAGAAGACGTACACGGCTACGAGGAGGGCAAAGATGACCAGCGCCCACGTGTAATCGAGGGCGAGCACCTGCTCCAGGAACCGGGCGCCGCCGATCATCACCGCCGCGGCGTAAAGCGGCATCACCACGGCGATGATCAGCGCGGCGTAGGC
>Ga0209479_1000198_pt1 | contig 120497 bp, 118 predicted proteins | sample DewCreD2012metaG_2_FD_184112 | JGI IMG/M metagenome (GOLD analysis project Ga0209479, IMG submission 184112) | Hot spring sediment bacterial and archeal communities from British Columbia, Canada, to study Microbial Dark Matter (Phase II) - Dewar... ... | reverse complement strand
CTGGCTTGACGCGGGCGATGAGGTCCTCGTACTGCGCTTGTGCCTGGGGAGCTGGGCTCAGCAGGAGGCTCATGCTGAGGGCAAGGACCAGCAGGATGGTGCTTGCGCGGATGGATGACACGAAACTTCCCTCCCCTTCGCCTGCCTCACCAAGACCCTGCGGATTGTGATCGAGCCCGCACAGGGGAAATCTCTGAAGAGGCGGCGCACTCGATTTCTGTCGTTCCCACAGCTGGACGTCCTAGGCCTGTCCAGCAAGGAAGGCGAGCTTGCGGGGCAGGCGAGGAGGTCCTCCCTCAGTGTAGCACACAGCAGGTCCCAGCTACATCGGGCCGAGACCTGATGCTTCCAAAAGCAGGATCTCCGGGAATCGGAGCGTCACGTCCTCCCGATGAGGATCACCCCGAGGACCACGAGGACCATGCCAATGACCCTGAGGCCGATGACCGGCTCCCGGAAGAAGACCCACGACCCGGCCGTGACGAAGACGTAGGTGAGGGCGAGCATGGGGTAGGCGAAGCTCAGCTCCGCCCTCGTGAGGACAACGATCCAGACGATCGAGGCGAGGGCGTACAGTCCGAGGCCCAGGAGGATCGGGCCGTTCGTGACGATCTTCCCGAGAACTGTCAGGTCCAGGGAAACCGCCGAAGCCCCCAACCGGCTCGACCCCAGCTTCAACAGGAGCTGGGCCAGGGAGCCCATGAGAGCCGCAAGAAGGATCAGCCAGAATGCTTTCATCCGCCTGCTCCCGCAGTGTAGTCGTAGAACCCCTTCCCGGACTTCCGCCCCAGGTGCCCAGCGAGGACCATCTGCTTCAGGAGGGGCGGGGCGGCAAAGCGCGGGTCCTTGAATTCCTGGTACATGGCCTCAGCGATGTAGTAGGTCGTATCCAGGCCCACGAAGTCGAGGAGGGTAAACGGGCCCATGGGGTGCCCCAGCCCAAGGGTCACGGCGGTGTCGATCTCCTCCTTCGTGGCCACGCCAAGTTCCAGGGCCCTGATCGCATCCAAGAGATAGGGGACCAGCAGCAGGTTCACGATGAACCCAGGCCGGTCCTTGGTGATCACGACGGTCTTGCCCAGGGATTCGGCGAACGCCCTGGCCGTGGCGACCGTCTCGTCGCTGGTGAGGTAGCCGCGCACGACCTCTACGAGCTTCATCACCGGCGGCGGGTTGAAGAAGTGCATCCCCACGAACTTCTCAGGGCGCCGCGTCACCGACGCCATCTCCGTGATGGACAGGGAGGAGGTGTTGCTCGCGAAGACGGCATGGGGTGGGCAGATCCCGTCGAGTTCTTGGAAGAGCCGCTTCTTTTCCTCCATGTTCTCCACGATGGCCTCGATGACGAGGTCGACCTGGGAGAAGAGCGTCAAGTCCACGGTCCCTGTGATCCGGGCCTTTGCTTGCTCGGCCTCCTTGGCCTCGAGCTTCCCGCGCTCAACCGCCTTGCGCATGGAAGCGTCAATGCGCTGGAGCCCCGCCCTGAGCAGGTCCTCGTTGACCTCGCGGACGATCACCTCATACCCCGCCCTGGCGCAGATCTCGGCAATCCCCGATCCCATGAGCCCGCATCCGACGACGCCGACGCGCGTGATCTCCATCGTTCCTCGCCTCCTATCCGCCAGTCTCGTCTGTCCGATCACCAGTGCACGACCTCGAAGGCTGGGGGATACGCTCCCTTCGCTGGATTTCCACAGTCGTCCGGCGGAGTTCCTCCTCCCCCAGCACAACCACCTGGTCAAACCCTTCTTCGGGGATGGAACGGAGGGCCTCCTGCAGCATCTGGACTTGGCGCGCGATCACAGGTCGCCCCACCCTTCGTGACCTCCTGAGGTCATGCGTGTAACATACCTCCTCTGGGATATCGAACACGATCAAGATCACCGGGACGTTGTGCCTTCGCCCGATCTCCAGGAGGGTGCGCCGGGCCTGCCGGCGCAACGCTGTGCTGTCAGCGACGGTGAGACGGCCCAAGCTGAGGCGTCGGTCGATGAGGTAGTGGAACAGCTCGAAGGCCTCCCGCGAGACGGCGAGGTTCGCTTCATCGTCGCCGAGAAGGGCACGGCACCTGTCCGAAGAGACGATGGCCGTCTCGGGGAAGAACCTCCTGGCGAAGGTGCTCTTCCCGCTCCCTGCAGGCCCGCACAGGACCACGAGCGCTGGGTTGGGGATCACGATCTTGGGCATGGCCGATCCGCTGGATCCCCTACTCGATCACGTCATGGATCAAGGGTCTCGGGGCCGGTGGGTTCGGCCCAATGCGATAGGCCCCCTGGACCTCCTCCACCGCTCTCCGCGCTCGAGCCCGGTCGGAGGCGTGAACGACGGCAAGAGGCTCCCCCGCGTGGACGCGGTCCCCCACCTTGCGATAGAGGACGACCCCAACGGCCGGATCGATCCGGTCCTCCTTCCTCACCCTGCCCGCACCCAGAGCCATCGCCGCAAGCCCAACGGCCTGTGCATCGATCGCCTGGACATACCCCCCTGCCACCGACGGGACGGGCTCTTGGATGGAGGCGCGGGGGAGGAGCTCGGGATCCTCAACGACCGTGGGATCCCCTCCCTGTGCAACGACCATCTCCTGGAACTTCTCCTTGGCCTTGCCGGTCCAAAGGTGTTGTCCCATCAAGGCCCTTCCTTCCTCAGCCGTTCGCACCAACCCCCCCAACCTGGCCATGTGGCTCCCCAGGGTGAGGCAGAGCTCCACCAGATCAGGGGGACCTTCTCCCCTCAAGGTCGCAATCGCCTCAGCCACCTCCAGCGCATTCCCTACAGCCCTCCCGAGGGGTTGGTCCATGTCGCTGATCACCGCAACGGTCCTGCGTCCCACTTGCCGCCCGATCTCCACCATGGCCTCTGCGAGGGCTCGGGCTTCCTCCAGTGTCTTCATGAACGCGCCGCTTCCCGTCTTCACGTCCAGGACGATCGCGTCCCCGCCGGCGGCGATCTTCTTGCTCATGATGCTGCTGGCGATGAGGGGGATGCTGTCCACGGTCGCTGTGACGTCTCGCAGGGCATAGATCTTCTTGTCCGCTGGGACGAGGTCCGCGGTCTGCCCGACAATGGCGCACCCCACGCGGTTGACCTGGTCCACGAACTCCTCCAGGGAGAGCTCGACACGGAACCCAGGGATCGACTCAAGCTTGTCGATGGTCCCGCCAGTGTGTCCGAGGGCCCTCCCGGAGATCTTCGCTACAGGGAGCCCGGCGCTGGCCACAAGCGGGATGAGCACGAGGGAGGTCTTGTCCCCTACCCCTCCGGTGCTGTGCTTGTCCACCTTGATCCCCCGGATGCCGCTCAGGTCGAGCGTCTTTCCCGAGCGCACCATGGCCATGGTGAACTCGGCCATCTCCGAGCTGCCCATCCCCCGGAAATAGACGGCCATGAGGAAGGCGGCCATCTGGTAGTCCGGGATCTCCCCGGAGAGGAACCCTTCGAGAAGGAACCGGATCTCCTCCGGCGTCAGCTCGCCGCCATCGCGCTTTTTCCGGATGAGGTCATACGCGCGCATCGTGGTCCCTGTTCATCCCTCCATCTCCCGTACGATCTGTTTCACGAGCTGGACGAACTTGGGCTCGATCTGCGCGGCGACGGCGATCACCTCGTCATGGCTGAGGGGCTGCACCTGCTCCCCCGTGGCCAGGTCGGTGATCGCGGTGATCCCCAGGACGCGCATCCCCATGTGCCTCGCCACGATCACCTCTGGAACAGTGGACATCCCCACGGCGTCCGCGCCCCACCGGGCGAGCATCCGCAGCTCCGCAGGGGTCTCGTAGCTCGGCCCGTGGACCGCCACGTACACCCCTTTCCGGATCGGGATCCCCAGACGGATGGCCACGCGCTCGGCCAGGTCGATGAGAACCGGGTCGTAGGCCTGGGACATGTCGGGGAACCGCGGCCCCAGTGCGGGATCGTTGGGCCCGATGAGAGGGTTGGAGCCCATGAAGTTGATGTGGTCGACGATGATCATGAGATCCCCTGGCCGGAAGAGGCGGTTGAGGCCGCCGGCAGCATTGCTGACCAAAAGGACCTCTGCCCCCAGGGAGCGCATCACCCGCACGGGGAAAGTGACCTGGGCTAGGGAGTACCCCTCGTAGTAGTGGATCCTGCCCTGCATGGCCACTACAGGCTTTCCCTCCAACGTTCCCAGAATCAGGTTACCGGCGTGCCCCTCCACCGTCGCCTGGGGGAAGTGAGGGATCTCCGCGTAGGGGATGGTGGCCTCGCGCTCGATCTCCCCCGCCAAGCCCCCAAGACCGGACCCGAGGACGATGGCGATGCGAGGCTTTGTGCGGCACCTCGACTGGATGAACTCAGTTGCTTCCTGGATCTGCCTCCTCAACTCCATTTCTCCCTCCTCTACCCTGCCGCCACCTGACCCAAGAAACTCCTCCCTGGGCCATTCCACTTGAGCCCCAGCGCTTCGGCCACCGTGGCCCCCACATCCGCGAACGTCTTCCGCACCCCCAGCAGGACCGGCCGCACACCGGGGCCGTAGGCCAGGACCGGCACGTACTCTCGGGAGTGATCGGTGCTTGGCGTCGTGGGGTCGTTCCCGTGGTCGGCTGTGAGGAGGAACAGGTCTCCCTCGCCCACGGCCTCGAGGATCTCCTGGAGGCGTCCGTCGATGCGCTCGAGCTGCTCGGCGTAACCCTTGGGGTCGTTGCGGTGCCCGTACTTGGTGTCGAGGTCCACGACGTTGGCGAAAATCAAACCCTCCCGGACCTCCTCCATTGCCTCCCGGAGCCTGTCCAGGCCATCCATGTCGTCGTGGGTGTGCACGGCCCGTGTGATCCCGCGCCCGGCGAAGATATCCTCGATCTTCCCGATCCCCACAACCTCCACGCCGGCGTCGCAGGCGACGTCCAGCACCGTTGGGGTGGGGGGCTCCAGGGAGAAATCCCTCCGGCGGTCGGTCCGGACGAAGTCAGGCGGCCTCCCCACGAACGGGCGGGCGATGACACGGCTCACGGCGTGCTCCCCCACGAGGAGGTGGCGGGCGATCCGGCACATCTCGTAGAGCTCCTCCACCGGGATGACCTCCTCGTGGGCGGCGATCTGGAAGACGCTGTCTGCGGACGTGTACACGATCGGGGAACCTGTGCGGAGGTGTTCCTCCCCAAGTTCCTTGATGATCTCCGTGCCCGAGGCAGGCTTGTTCCCCAGGACCCTCCGTCCGATCGCCTGCTCGAACGCCGCGATGATCTCCTGGGGGAAGCCGTGAGGGTACGTGGGGAACGGGCGGTCGAGGATCACCCCCATGAGCTCCCAGTGGCCGGTGGTCGTATCTTTCCCCGGCGAGACCTCTGCCATCTTCCCATATGCCGCCAGGGGGGAGAGGACCGCCGGCACGCCTCGGATGGGGACGATGTTCCCAAGCCCGAGGCGCTGGAGCGTAGGTAGGCGCAACCCACCCACGGCCTCTGCCGTATGGGGAATGGTGCTGCTCCCCTGATCCCCGTACTTGGCGGCGTCGGGGAGCTCACCGATCCCCGCGCTGTCCAGGACGAGCACGATCACCCGACGGAATGGCCCCATCGCTTGACTCGCCCCCTACCCTTCCATCGCATCCCGGGGATGCGCCTCCTCGTAGATCTGGCGTAACCGCTCCTTCGCCACATGCGTGTAGATCTGGGTCGTGGCAATGCTGGCATGCCCGAGCATCTCCTGAACGGCGCGCAGATCCGCCCCCCTCTCCAGGAGGTGGGTGGCGAAGGAGTGCCGCAGGATGTGTGGCCGGACGGTCCCCTTGACCCTCGCCTCCCGGGCGTACTGCCGGAGGACCTTCCAGAACCCCTGCCTGGTGATGCGACCGCCCCGGCGGTTCAGGAAGAGCGCAGGGGTCTGGCGTCCTCTGGCAAGCAAGGGGCGCCCTTCGCGGAGATATGCGAGGAGGGCGCGGACGGCCATGGAACCCAGGGGCACGATCCGCTCCTTGCCCCCCTTCCCCCGGCAACGGACATACTCCATCTCCAGGTGCACGTCCTGAAGGTCCAGGGAGACGAGCTCGGAGACCCGCAACCCCGTGGCGTAGAGGACCTCGAGCATGGCCCGGTCCCTCAGGGCGAGGGGAGAGGAGCCCTGGGGTTGTGCGAGGAGCCGCTCCACCTCCTCAAGGGTGAGGACCTTGGGGAGCTTCCGGCCAACCCTGGGCCCGCTCAGATCGAGGGTAGGATCGGCGCTCACCCGACCCTCCTGGAGGAGGTAGCGATAGAAAGCCCGGATCGCCGAGAGCCTCCTCCGTGCCGTGGTAGGGGTGAACCCTCGGCGGCGCAGGGAGAAGAGGTAGAGGGTAATCGTGGACCTCCGGACCTCCTCGGGGCGACGGATCCCCTTCCTGGCAAGATACTGGGTGAAGTCCCGGAGATCCTGAGAATATGCCTCGATGGTGTTGGGTGCGAGCCCTAACCCAGCCAGGGCATAGTCAAGGAAGGCATCCACCAGGTTCATCCAGGGACCCCGCTCCTCCATACCTCTCCTCAGCCTCCCTGCACCCCGACGTGCTCTGCCGCCAGCAGGATCCCGATGATGGACTTGGCGTCCTTGATCTCCCCTCGACGAACCATCTCCGTGGCCTGCGCCAGCGGGACCCGGAGGACGTGGAGGTCCTCCTCTTCCCGTTCCAGCTCGTAGGGGGTGAGGTCGGTGGCCAGGTAGATGTGGAGGACCTCGGTGAGGAATCCGGGGGAAGGGAAGAAGCTCACGATTTTCTCGTACCGCCCCGCCCGGACACCGACCTCTTCTGCCAGCTCCCGCTCCAGGCAGGCCTCGACCTCCTCCCCCGGCTCGATGGTGCCCGCGGGGATCTCCACAAGCCACTCGTCGACGGCCTTCCGGTATTGCCGCACAAGGAGGACCTCCCCCTCCCGCGTCAGGGGAACGATCCCCACAGCCCCGCGGTGCTCCACGATCTCCCGGATCGCCCGCCGGCCACTCGAAAGCTCTACCTCCTCCACGCGAAGGCCGACGACCTGGCCGTCGTAGACCCGCCGCACGCTGAGGGTCTTCTCAGGAGCCTCTCCCACAGCGGTCCCCCCTACGATCCGAAAGGACTCGGCCTACCCATGCCGGGAGGGAGCTTCTTCCTCCTCGTAGACCGGCGTCCCCTCCCTGCTCGTGAGCTCCCGGAAAGCGGAGATGAGGCGCTTGGTGACTGGGCCGGGGGTGCCATCCCCGATGCGCCTGCCATCCACGACTACCACGGGGGCGATCTCAGCCCCGGTGCCTGTGAGGAAGCACTCGTCGGCGGTGTAGACGTCGTGGAGGGTGAAGACGCGCTCGGCGGCAGGGATGGCCAGCTTCCCGCAGAGCTCCAGCACGGCGTCGCGGGTCACCCCCTTGAGGATCCCCAGGTGCGGGGGAGGCGTGATCACTGTCCCATCTTCGACGATGAAGATGTTGTCGGCGCTACATTCCGCGACGAACCCGTCTGTGGTGAGCATGATCGCTTCCTCCACCCCAGCGAGGTTCGCCTCGATGCGCGCCATGATGTTGCCCAGATAATTCAGGGATTTCACCCGCGGGTTCAGGCTGTGTGGGGGGATCTTGCGGGTCGAGGCGGTGATGGTCCTCAGTCCCTTCTCGTAGGCTTCCTTGGGGTAGAGCTGGATGTGATCCACAATGATCACGACGGTGGGACGGCTGCACTTCCGCGGGTCCAACCCGAGGTCCCCCACACCGCGGCTCACGATCGGGCGGATGTAAGCGTCACGCAGTCCGTTCCGGCGCACGGTCTCGACGATCGCACGCGCCATCTCTTCCTTGGAGAGGGGGATCTCCAGCATGATCGTCTTGGCAGACTCGTAGAGCCGATCGATATGCTGCTGTAGCCGAAAGATCCTCCCGTTGTAGGCCCGGATGCCCTCAAACACGCCGTCCCCGTACAGGAACCCGTGATCGAGAACGGAGACCTTTGCCTCTTCCTTCGGAACGAACTCGCCGTTGACGTACGCGACAAGACCCATCTCGAACCTCCTTCCTGGATCTATTTTTTGACGACCGCTGGACAGGTGTTCCCCCCTCGCTCATTGCTCCCCCGCGCGGATCGCCTCCTCCACGGTCCTCCGCCTCCGAGCGTACTGGAGGGAGGCGCGGATGAACTCTCGGTATAGGGGGTGGGGAGCGTTCGGCCTGGAGCGGTACTCCGCGTGGAACTGGGTCCCCAGGAACCAGGTGTGGCCGGGGAGCTCGATGATCTCTGCCAGGTTCTTCTCGGGGTAGATCCCGCTCACCTTGAGGCCTTTGGCGGTCAGCAAGGGGAGGTAGGCGTTGTTCACTTCGTAGCGGTGGCGGTGGCGCTCGAACACCACCTCCTCTCGGTACGCCTGGTGGGCCAGGGAACCCGGCACGATGCGGCAGGGGAAGGAGCCAAGGCGCATCGTCCCTCCTTTCTCCGTCACCCCCTTCTGCTCCGGGAGGAGGTCGATCACCGGGTGCGGGGTGTGCGGATCGACCTCCGTGGTGTTCGCGCCGCGGAGGCCGCACACATTCCGGGCAAACTCCACCACGGCCCACTGCATCCCGTAGCAGACGCCGAAGAACGGGACATCATGCTCCCTGCAGAACTTGATGGCCTTGACCTTCCCCTCCACCCCCCGGTCGCCGAACCCCGGGGCGACGAGGACGCCATCGCAACCCCCCAGGCGGGAGGCAATCCCTGCATCGTCCAGACGCTCCAGATCCTCGGAATCTACCTTCAGGATCCGCACCCTGGCGCGGTTGGCGATCCCACCGTGGTGCAATGCCTCCACGATACTGACGTAGGTATCCCCTCCCCCCATGTACTTCCCCACGAGGGCTACAGTCACCTCATGGTGGGGGTTCTTGATCCTGTTCACGAGCTCCCGCCACTCCTCCAAGCGGGGCTCTCCGCAGGAGAGCCCCAGGCGGCGCACAATGATGTCTGTCAACCCCTCCTCCTCCAGGATCAGGGGGACCTCGTAGATGGTCTCCACGTCGATGGCTTGGATGACTGCCTCGAGGGGGACGTCGCAGAAGAGGGCGATCTTCTCCTTGATCGAAGGCTGCAGGGGGAACTCCGTGCGGCAGACGATCACGTCGGGCTGGATCCCTATGCTCCGAAGCTCCTTGACGCTGTGCTGGGTCGGTTTCGTCTTCAGCTCCCCCACGGTCTTGAGGTAGGGGACGAGGGAGACGTGGATGTACATGACGTTCTCCTCCCCGACGTTGTGCCGGAACTGCCGGATCGCCTCCAGGAAGGGGAGTCCTTCGATGTCCCCGACCGTCCCGCCCACCTCGACGATGACCACGTCCGCTTGCGCCCTCCTGCCGACCTCCCGGATGGCCTCCTTGATCTCGTTGGTCACGTGCGGGATGATCTGAACCGTCGCGCCAAGGTACTCCCCGCGGCGCTCCCGGGTGATCACGGAGAAGTAGATCTTCCCCGTGGTAACGTTGTTCTCCCTGCTCAGGTTCTCGTCAATGAACCGCTCGTAGTGGCCAAGGTCCATGTCCGTCTCCGCGCCGTCCTCGGTGACGAACACCTCCCCATGCTGGTAGGGGTTCATTGTCCCAGCGTCCACGTTCACGTAGGGATCGAATTTGAGGAGGGTCACACGCAGCCCCCGGCTCTTCAGCAAGCGGCCGATCGAGGCGGAGACGATCCCCTTCCCCAGCGCCGAAGCCACTCCTCCCGTGACAAAGATGTACTTCGTCATGACCGAGCCCTCGCCCCGAATTTGCTTCGCAACGTCTTGGCAATCTCCTGCGACCTGCGCACCATCTCCTCGGCGTGCTCCAAGGCGATGGGGCTGGGTCGCTTCCCCGCAAGCATGCGCGCCACCTCCTGGATGCGTTCGCCTCCTTCCAGAGCCTTCACAAGGGTTCGCGTCCTCCCCCCCTCCACCTGCTTGTACACGTAGAAGTGGGTGTCGGCCATACTGGCGATCTGCGGCAGGTGGGTCACGCAGATCACCTGGCGGCGCGTGCCGAGGGTGTATAGTTTCTCCCCCACCACCTGCCCCGTCCGGCCTCCGATGCCGGCGTCGATCTCATCGAACACGAGCGTAGGGACCGCGTCGGCCTCCGCAAGGATGCACCGAAGGGCCAGCATGATGCGGGAGAGCTCCCCACCCGACGCCACCTTGGCCAGCGGTCTGGGGGGCTCGCCGGGGTTGGCGGAGAGCAGGAACTCCACGCTATCCACCCCCCTCCCGCTGACCGCCACCCGCCGGTCGCCCAAAAACAGGCCGTGGGGGTCCTCCCGCTGTTCCATGTGCACGCGGAAGGTTGCCCGAGGCATCTCCAGGGAGGAGAGTTCGGCGACGACCTCCGCTTCGAGCTCCCGGATGAGCTCCCTGCGCCTCTGAGAGAGGGCAAGACACGCCTCGCGGAGGTTTCCCTCGACCTCCTCCAACCGCGCCTCCAGCTCGGCCACCCGCTCGTCGCTGCGGGCAAGGGTGGAGAGCTCTCGGGAGATCTCCTCGCGGTAGCGCAGGATCTCCTCAACGGTCTCGCCGTACTTCCGCTTCAGGGTGCGGATGAGCTCCAGGCGTTCCGCCACGGCGGCGAGCCGGTCTGGGTCGGTCTCCACAGAATCGGCGTACTGGCGGAGCTCCCGGGCGAGCTCCACGATGTTCTGTCGGATCTCCTCAACCACCTCCACGTACCTGTTGAGGGAAGGGTCCAGGGTCGCCCCCTCGCGGAGGGAGGCCAGGGCCTTGGCCACGGAATCGACTGCTGCGTTCCCATCCCCCTCGTAGAGGCGCCCGTAGGCCTCCAGGACCAGCCGAGAGAGGCGCTCCGCGTGGAGCAGACGGGTGTACAGGAGGCGGAGCTCCTCCTCCTCGTTGGGCTCCAACTTCGCGGCATCGATCTCCTGGAGCTGGAAGGAGAGCAGATCCAGACGCCTGGCCCTCTCGCGCTCTCCCAGCCGCAGGGATTCGAGTTCGCGGCGGATCTCCTGCCACTCCCTGTGGAGCGCCTCCACCCTGGCGCGGAGGGCGAGGACCTCCGGACCGCCGTAGCCGTCGAGGAAATCCAGGTGCGTGCTGGGGAGGAGGAGGCGCTGCCCCTCGTGTTGGCCGTGGATCTCCACCAGCTCGCTCCCCACCTCGCGAAGCATCCCCACCGTCGCCGCCCTGCCGTTGATGTACCCCCGGCTCCGCCCGCCGGCGGCGATCTCCCGGACGAGCACGACCTCTTCCCCCTCCACATCGATCCCCATGGCCGCAAGCCGCTCCGCCGCGCCAGGGGAGTCCCTGAGGTCGAACCGCCCCTCGATTACCGCTTCCTCCTCCCCCGACCGGATCATCTCCACGGAGATCCGCCCGCCCAGGAGGGCGGCGAGCGCATCGACGACGATAGACTTGCCGGCGCCGGTCTCACCCGTGAGGAGGTTCAACCCCCGCCCGAACTGGATGGCCAGGCGATCGATGATGGCGAAGTTCTGGATCCGGAGCTCCGTCAACATCGGGCGTTACCGCTCCCCCCAGGAGAGCTTCTGGCGCAGGAGGGTATAGAACTGGAATGGATACAGCCGGACCAGCTTCGCTCTCTGCGCGGCCCTGCGGACGACCACGCGGTCGCCTCCCTGGAGCGGGAACCCCTCCTGTCCGTCCACGGTCAGCATGGCCCCCTCAACCCCTCCTGCGAACTCCACTGTGACCGTATCGTCGCCGGAGACCACCACAGAACGGGCGTGCAGCATGTGTGGGCAGATGGGCGTGACGAGGATCACCTCCACCCTGGGATGCACGATGGGCCCACCAGCGGAAAGGGAGTAGGCGGTGGACCCCGTGGGCGTGCTCACAATCAAGCCGTCCGCAGGATAGGTGGCCAGGTGCTCCCCGTTGATGTACGTGCGCAACCGGAGGAGGCGGGCGTAGCCACTCTTCGTCACGACCATATCGTTCAGCGCCAGGAATCCCTCGATCTTCTGCTCCCCCCGTTCAACAACCGCTTCCAGCATCATCCGCTCGTCCAGGGCATAGTCCCCTCTCAGCAACCGAGGGATGACCTCCTTGAGCTCGCGGATCCCCACCTCTGCCAGGAACCCGAATCCCCCCAGGTTCACCCCTAAAACAGGGATGCCTCGGGGTCCTGCCTGCCGGCTCGCCCGCAGGATCGTCCCGTCGCCCCCTAGAACGACCAGGAGGTCTGCCCTCCCGACGACCTCGTCGGGGGGGACACCGATCTCCCCCCTCTCCAGGAGCCTCGCGCTCCCGGCATTCAAAAGCACGGAGGACCCTTCCCCTTCAATGGCCCTGATCGCCTCCCCGGCAAGGGAGAGGGCCTCTGGCTCCTCCCGCAGCTTCTCCTCGTTGATGATCACACCGACCCTCATGGGACGCGCCATGCCCCCTGCGGTCGGGCCGCTGGCTCCGTCTCCCGGAGCGGCCTCCGCGGGGCGCCTGGGGAAAGCGCCGCATGCGCCTCCGCGACGGTCTTCCAGATGGCCTCCGCGAGATCCTCGATCCCCCCGTTCGCTCCCAGGGCGAGGTGCAGGAAGAACTCGATGTTCCCCTCGGGGCCCCGGAGGGGGGAGTAGGTCATCCCCATGACGGCGAACCCAAGGTCCAGGGCGCAGGCGCACACGTCCATAAGGACCTCCCGGTGCACCTCCGGGTCCCTCACAACCCCCTTGCGGGCCTTCCGCGGACCCGCCTCGAACTGAGGCTTGACCAGGGGAAGGACCTCCCCGCCCGGGCGGAGAAGGGGAGGGAGCGCCGGGAGGACTTTCGTCAGGGAAATGAAGGAGACATCCACGGTGATCAAATCGACAGGTTCCCCGATGTACTCGGGCCTGAGGAACCGTGCGTTCGTCCGCTCGAGGACGACGACTCGGGGATCATTCCGGAGCCTCCAGTCGAGCAGGCCGTAGCCGACGTCCACGGCGTAGACGCGGGATGCGCCGGACTGTAACAGGCAATCGGTAAACCCTCCCGTGGAAGCTCCCACGTCGATGGCCACCTTCCCCCGTACATCGATCCCGAAAACCTCAAGCGCCCGGGCCAGTTTCAACCCTCCCCTGCTCACGTAGGGGGAGACCTGGGATCTCACCTCCACCCTGGCATCGAGGGGCACGAGGGTGCCTGGCTTTTGGATAGGCTTCCCGTCGAGGAGGACGGCTCCCGCCAGGATTGCAGCCTGGGCACGGCTCCGCGTCGGGAAGAGGCCGCGGTCCACCAGGAGAACATCGAGACGGACTCTCTCCTGCTTCATTGCTCACGCTCCAGGAGGTAGCGGGCGATCATCCCCAGGACCCTCCCCCGCTCCCCGAAGGGGGCAAGGGCCGCCACCGCCTGCTCGGTGTACCCACGCGCCAGTTCCCTGGACCGGTCCAACCCGAACACGGCAGGGAACGTAACTTTGGACCGGGCTGCATCGGTCCCTGCCTGCTTTCCCAGCACCTCCTCTTCCCCGATCACATCGAGGATATCGTCGACGATCTGGTAAGCAAGCCCCAGGCACTCCCCGTATTCGGTCAGCGCCGTGAGCTCGCCATCGCTTCCCCCTGCGAGAATGGCGCCTGCCCGCACGCACGCCCGGATCAGGCTGGCGGTCTTCAGACGGTGGATGCGGTAGACGAGACGCTCCAAGGGCGGTCCACCAGGGGATTCCTCCGCTACCTCCCCCAGGATGCCCAGCAGGGACTCCTTCTCCCCCTGGGGCGCTCGCTCCCCCAGGAGATCCAGGACCTGGCCCCCGACCATCCCGCGGGTCCCGATGGCCTGAGCGATCTCCTCGATCACGACGAGAGCCCTCTCAGGGCCCGCGGTGGCAGCGTTCCGGGCGAGGAGCTCGAAGGCCAGGGCATGGAGGGCATCCCCTGCGAGCACCGCCATCGCCTCCCCATAGACACGGTGGCAGGTGGGGAGCCCGCGCCGGGTATCGGCGTTGTCCATGGAGGGGAGGTCGTCGTGGATGAGGGAGTACGTGTGGATGAGCTCTACGGCACAGGCCGTCGGAAGGACCATCTCAGGGGTCCCGCCCACCGCCTCCGCGGCGGCGATCACGAGGATCGGCCTGAGGCGCTTTCCTCCCGCGAAGAGGCTGTGGTGCATCGCCCGGTGGATGAGGCTGGGGAACTGTTCCCTCCCAGGGACGGCATGACCCAGCGCCTCCTCGACGAGCGCCCTCCTCTCCTCCAGGTACGCCCGCAGGTCTGGCCCCTCAGTAGCGGATTTGGAAATCCCTGTAGGCACCCGTCCACGCCTCCCACTGCACCTCGACGTCGCGGACAATCGCACCAGGCGGCCCTTTTCGGAGGAGGTCGAGGAACGCCTCCAGATCCGCCTTCTTCCCCTCCGCCACGACCTCCACCTGACCGTCAGGGAGGTTCCGGACAAACCCCGTAAGGCCGAGGCGCCCTGCATGGCGCTCTGCAAAGAACCGGAACCCTACGCCCTGGACCAGACCCTTGATCCACACGTGGATCCGCCCGTTATCCATACGGATCTACGGGATCTTCGTAGAGGCAACCTCGTTCCGATAGAACGCGCCAAGGATGCCGTTGACGAACCGACCGGAGTCCTCCGTGCCGAACTTCTTCGCCAGCTCCACCGCCTCATTGATCACCACGCTCGGCGGGGTCTCCATGTACAGCAGCTCGTAGGCGGCCATCCGCAGGATGGTCCTGTCCACAGCGGCCATGCGGGGGACGGTCCAGCCGCTGGCGTAGCGGCCGATGAGGAGGTCGAGCTCCTGTCTCCGCGCCCACGTCCCCCGGCAAAGGGTCTCCACGAACGTCCACTCCTGGAGGTCCCACGGGCGCTTGCGGAGCTCCGCCAGGCCCTCCTCAAGGGGGGTCTTCCCCACGTCGCACTGGAACAGGAGCTGGAACGCCGCCTCCCTGGACCTCCTCCGCTTCCCCACGGCCCTCCCCGTGGACCCCATCGCAAACCTCCATCAACACCCCGCACACAAAAGTGACCACCCGAAGGTGGTCCTCCTGCTCCTGGCGATGTCCCGGATAACCGGCGTCCTCCCTACAGATCGGCTCACTCCCACAGGGTCATTATAACAGACTACCGGGGTTATTTCACCCTCTCCAGGTACTCCCCCGTGCGCGTGTCCACGCGGATCCGGTCGCCCACCTGGACGAACAGGGGGACCTGGACCACCAGGCCTGTCTGCAGGGTGGCTGGCTTGGAACCCCCGGAGACCGTGTCCCCCCGGACACCCGGCGCCGTGTCCACCACCTCCAGCTCCACCGCCGTGGGGAGCTCAACCTCAATGGGGCGCCCCTCGTAGAAGTACACGCCGACCACCATGTTCTCTACGAGGTAGTGGACGGCATCCCCCAGCACGTCCACCGGGATCCCCACCTGCTCGTAGCTCTCCTGGTCCATGAAGACGTACTCCTCGCCCGTGGCATAGAGGTACTGCATCTCCCTCCTCTCCAGGATCGCCTGGGGGACCCGCTCGCCGGCGTTGAAGGTCCTCTCTACAATCGCGCCGGTGCGCAGGTTCTTGATCTTCGCCCACACGTACGCGGAGCCCCTCCCCCGCTTCACGTGCTGGGCCTCGAGGACGGTGTAGAGGTCTCCCTCCAGCTCAATATGGACTCCAGGACGGAAATCGTTGGTCGAGATCATCTCCCTTCGACCCCCTTCCGTATCCTTCCCCGATCTCGCGGGAGGTCGTTCAAGTAAACGGGCAGAAATCATGTTACATCGCAGTATCCGGAGCTTCCCCCGTGTCGGGGTCCCCACCAAAACCCGTGTCCGGGTTCTGGTGGGGTGACCTAAAGCTCCAGTAAGGTCTTGGGGGCCTTCGTCAGCACCCGGCAGCCGTCCTCGGTGACGACAGCGAGGTCCTCAATGCGCACGCCCCCCCACCCTGGTAAGTAGATCCCCGGCTCCACCGTGAGCACCATCCCTGGCTCGAGGACGTTCTCCTCGCGCGTGGAGAGGGTGGGCGTCTCGTGGATCGCCAGCCCCACCGAGTGCCCGAGCCCATGACCGAAATGCTCCCCGTAGCCTCGCTCGGCGATGAAGGAGCGGGCGACCCTGTCCACTTCCTTCCCCTGGACCCCAGGGCGCAAAGCCGCCAGCGCCTTCTCCTGCGCCTCCAGGACGATGGTGTAGATCTTCCGCTGCTCCTCCGTGGCCTTCCCCAGGACGACGGTCCTCGTGCAGTCGGAACAGTATCCCCCGTAGACGGCACCGAAATCTAGGGTCACGAGGTCACCCCGCTCGAGGACCCTCTCCGAAGCCCTCCCGTGGGGGAGGGCGGACCGCGGCCCTGAGGCGACGATGGTATCGAACGCGGGTTTCGTGGCCCCCTGCCTGCGCATGAAATACTCCAGCTCAATGGCGATTTCCTGTTCTGTCACCCCAGGACGTAAGTACTCTAGGACGTGGGCAAACGCGCTGTCGGCGATCTCCACGGCCCTGGTGATGCGTGTCTGCTCCTCCTGATCCTTGACCCAGCGGATCCGGTCGATGCTCTCAACGGGGACCAGCTCGACGGGCCGGAGGGCCTCGGTGAGCTTCTGGACCTGCGCAAAGGGAAGGTAGTCCGCCTCGAACCCGACCCGCTCGATGTTGCGCTCCCTGATCACCTGGACGAGGGTCTCGTAGGGTTGGGGGGAGGTCTGGATCACCTGGAACTGCGGGGCCTGCTGGGTTGCCTGCTCGGTATAGCGGAAATCCACGAGCAGCAACGCCTCCGTCTTCGTCACGAGGGCGATACCCGCTGTTCCATCGAAGCCGCTCAGATAGGTCCTGTTCTCTGGCTTCGCCACCATGATGGCAGGGACCCCTTGTTCTTCCATGAGCCTCCGCAGGCGCTCCACGCGCCTCATGCCCACTGCCTCCCCTCATTCCCGCCCACTAGGTTGCGCTCTTCGCCTAATATACCTGAATCCCCCCACTCTCCGCAATGCTGGCCCCAAATGCTGCAGGGGCGGGCGGAACCCGCCCCTGCAGCATAGAGCCCAATCCCTTCTCTACGCTAGGGCTTGGGAAGCTGCTGCCCGGGAGGGATGATCCTCGGGGTGATGATGAAGATCACCTCGCTCCGGCGCACATCCGTCGTGGTGAACCGGAACAGGGACCCGATCACAGGGATGTCCCCGAGCAGGGGGACTTTCACCAGGGTCTTCCGCTCCTCATCGCTGATGAGGCCGGCGATGACGATGGAGTCCCCATCCTTGACAGTCACGATGGAATCAACCTTGCGCGTGCCGATGCGCGGGACAGGGCCCGCCGGGGTGGAGAGGAACTCGATGACCCGGCTCACCTCGGGGACGATGACGGTGGTGATCAACCCGTCCCTGTTCACCCTCGGCGTGATGGAGAGGTTGACCCCCACAGGCCGGAAGGTAAAGGTGATGTTCCCCTGGGCATCCCGCTGCGGGATTGGGATCTCATCCCCGAGGACGATAGAGGCTTTGTTGCCGTCGACGACGGCAACCCGCGGGGCCGATAAGACGCGCGCCTTCCCCTCGGTCACCAGGGCGTTGAGGGAAGCCTGCAGGATCGGTCCTGAGACGATGCCGAGGGTCACCCTGCTCGTAGACTCATCCCCTTTGACCGCCCCGTGGGGCCCCAGGGTGAACCCCCACTGAAGACCGAGCTGCTCGAGGGTGGAAGCGCTGATGTCCACAACCCTCGCCTCGATCATCACCTGGGGGATCTGGATGTCCAGACCCACAAGGACCTTCTGGACCTCCTCGTGTTGGGCCTGTGTCCCCGTCACGATCAGGGCGTTGGTGCGCTTGTCGATAGCCACCCGGATCCCTGGGACCGTCGCGGCCACGGCAGCCCTCGCCTGCTCTGCGTCCCCGAAGTTCAAGGGGTAGATGATCGTCTGGGGGACCTCAGGTGGCGGCGCGAGTTTCTCCGCTGCCATCACGATGAGGTTCTTGCCCACCCTCTTATAGCCGAGGTTGTTCGGCTCGAGGATGAGGCGCAGCGCCTCGTCACAGGTGACGTCGAGGAGGCGGATGGTCACCCGCCCCTTCACGGAAGCATCGGTGACGATGTTGAAATTACAGATCCGTCCCAACGCAGCGAGGATGTCGGCAAGTTCCGCATCCCGCAGCTCCAGCGTGATCCGGGAAGGCCCTCCCTGGGCGGACGGAGAGGGGGAACTCCGAGGAGGAGCCTCCTCCGTTCGCTCCGGGCTGGGCGGGGCCTGTGCCGTCGGCGCAGGCTGCGGCAGAGGGGCGTTCTTGACCGCTGGGGGCGCTTCCATAGGCTTCAGCGAGGCAGTAGCGGCGCCCGGGATGGGGACCACCGCCACGACCACCTGGGGCGCCGACTGATCCACCTGTACCTTCGCCGGCCCCATCAAGTCGAGGACGACCCGGACGGTATCCTCCTGGAACTGCCCGACGCGCAGGCGTACCACCGGACCCCTCCCCACCTCCAGGACCTGGGGGAGGCCCTTCTCCAAGACGGCCGGGAACACGTCGATCGCGACCCTCGGTGGAGCTCCCAGCTCGTACCAGCGGTAGTTCACGCGCCCGGTTGCCACGATGCCCACTTGGAGCTTCCCTACGAACTCCTTCACCGTCACGGAGACAACGCGTGCCTTAGCTTCCCCTGCCGCCATCGGGGATGGCACCGTGGACAGCAGAGAGGCAATGAAGATGAGGGCAACAAGCTTTAACCCTGAACCATGAGACCTGAAGCCCGGCACTTGGTCAGTCACCCCCTAAACGGACTTCCACGCTCCTCCCATTCACCTCGACCACAACTCGGCCCGCCTCTGGCTCGATGCGCACGACCTTCACCCCCGGGATGACCTCCTCCCCCTCCGCCACGATGGACGTCGTACCTCCTGCCCGGACAATGGCGAGCGGCCGGGCGTTGGAAAGGATGCCTGTAATGACCAGCTTGGGGAGCGACGCGCCTTGGGCAGGCGCTGGTTGTGGGGGCGGCGCCGCTTGCTGCTGGGGGGCAGTTGCTGGCTGCGGGGCAGCAGGCGGCGGTGGAGGCACGGAAGGAGGAGGGAGAGGGAGGGGTGGGACTGCAGGGACCGCGGGCGCCGTCGGAGGTGCCAGCGCAGGCCGACGAGGTTGGCCGGCTGGTTTCTCCACCACGAGGGGCTGGAACGGATCCGGCCTCCCCGCGCCCTGCAAGCGCGGGATCGGCGCTGCCTTTGCAGCCCCTTGAGGGGGAGTCGCCGCCCGCGGCGCCTGCTCCTCGGCCGGCCTGGCAGGTTCTCTCTGCGGAGGTGCAGGGGGAGTGAAGGTGCGAATCCCCGCGTAGCCCAGGCCGAGGAGGACCAGCAGGACGAGGCCCCAGCTCACGACCGGATGGGTGCGGAACAGATCACGGATCCTGACCACCTCATCTCCCCCCTTCCGCACCCTGTGGGGACCTTCCAGGTCCCCCCTCGAGGACGAAGGTCTCGCCGGAAAGGTTCACGGCGAGCGTAGGGAGTGTCCTCGGCGCAATGGTGATGCGGGAAATGGCGATGAGCCTGGGGAAGTCCTGGAGCTCCCGGAGGAAGACCCCGATCTGGCTATAGGAACCGTAGAGGGTGATCTCCAGGGGCATCCTAGAATACCGGAGCTCCCCCTGGGCCGGGCTCTTCTGCCCCCCTGCCCCCTGCTGGGGGGCGCTGGCCGGCTGGAGCTGTCCCGTGCGCACAGCGCCGAGGTCTACCCCGGTCCTGCGGGTCAACTCCTCCAGGGCCACCAGGAGCGCGGGGATATCCTTCCCCGTGGGGAGCCTGGCCTCCATCCGGGCGATGAACCCTTGCAATTCCTTGTATTCCCGCTCCAGGCGGGAGGCCTGGGCGATGGAGATCCGCATCCTGGCGATCTGTTCTTGCTTGGCTACGAGCCTGCCCGCCAGCTCCTGATAGGCTCGCTGCTTGGGCTGGTAGCCGTAGACGTAGAAGAGCACGAGCAATGCCAGCACAACGGCCAGTGTGAGGAGGGTCTGTTCCCGCCGCGTCACTGCCCCAGAGCCTCCTTCGATGCCTGGAAGGTAGCCAAACGGCACGTCACGGTGAAGTTCACCACGTCGCGGCCGGCGATCTGTTGTTTCTGGCTCCCCCCGAGGTCCACGTCCTGGAAGGAAGGGCTCGCCTCCAGGTTCGCCAAGAAATTCGCCACAGCAGCGTAGGAGAGGCCGAAGCCCCCGATGGTGATGTTCCCCCGCTCGTCCGACGCGAGGTTCGTCAGCCACACGTCCTTGGGAATGATCGCCCGCACCTCCTCGAGGAAGCGATCCCAAGGGAACACCGCCTGCTCCAAGCGCCTGAGGAGGGCCTCCTTCCTCTTGGCTTGCTCGATCTGGGACCGCAACGCCTCCACCCGCTGCACCTGGGGCTGCAAGAGGGCGATCTCTCCGTCGAGACGCCGCAATTCCGCCTCCAGCCGGCTGTTCCGGACGGTGAGGTAGGTCCACCAGGTGCCGAGGAGGACCAGCAGGAGGAGAAGGAGCGCGAACGTCGATAGGCGGGGAGCCCTGAGCCGCGGCCGCCGCACCCTCTTCTCAGGTAGCAGGTTGATCCGGATCATAGCTCCTCCGCCCCCCGCCTGGCCAGCCCGATGGCAGCGGCCATCGCCGGCCCGGAGCGCCTCCGCTCCTCCTCGGGGAAGGTGCGCTCGTCATAGGTACACCCCTGGAAGGGATCCCCCACCACGACCTCTAGGCCCAGTTCGGTCGCCAGGAACCGGTCGATGCCTTTGAGCCGCGCCGTGCCCCCACTGAGGAAGACCTTGCCCATGCGCGTTTTCTGGAACCGTGTCTGGAAGTAGTCCACAGACCTCCTGATCTCTGCAGCGATGTCCATGAGGTGGGGCAACACGATGTCGTAGAGCTCCCTGGCTGTGCGGTCGCCCTCGACCTCCTCGGGGAGAAGGGTCCCCTTCTTCACCTTGAGCTCCTCCGCAGCCCCGAAGTCCAGATCCATCGCCAGGGAGATGGCGCGGGTCAGGTTGTTCCCGCCCGTAGAGACATTCCGCATGAGGCGCAAGCTCTCCCCCTCGGTCACCAGGATATCCGTCGCATCCGCCCCGATGTCCACGTACACAAGGGCTTCGCCGTCTGGCACTTGAGGGGCGGGAGCGCCCCTCAATCCGCGCAGCACGGCGAAGGCTTCCACGTCGAGGATTTCAGGATGGACCCCGGCGACCTCCAGGGCCTTGAGCTGCTTGTCCACGAGCTCCCTCCGCGCCGCCACCAGGAGGACCAGCAACCGCCGCTGTCCGCCCTCGAGGACCTCCCCCACAATGTCGAAGTCCACCACCATGTCCTTGACGCCATAGGGGATGTAGCGCTCCGCCTCGAACTTCACGGCCTGGGCGACTTCCTCCCTCGTCATCTCGGGGAGCTTGATCTCCCGCACGATGACGGCCTGCCCCCCGATGTCCGTGATCACCCTGCGCGGCTGGATCCGCAACTGGTTCAGGAGGTCCCGGATGGCTGCCCCCAGGATCTCGGGGTCTGTTGCAACGCCATCCTTGATGGCCCCAGGGGGCGTAGGGGCGCTCCCTGCCCGGAGGATGCGCGTCCCCTGCGGGCCTCTGGCCATCTCCACGGCCTTGATGGTGTGGCTCCCAAGGTCAAGCCCTACGTACGTCCGCGCTCCGAACAACGGCATAGTTCGACTCTCCCCGCCCCTTTCCCTAGCGATTTTCGTGCCAGGCCCTCGATCTGGTCTGGATCATAATATCAAGTGGGTCAGGGGACGCCGGATCGGTAAAGACTTTAATCGTGCCTTTTAGATCAATTTCTCCTCGGACAATGAGACTTCCGTACACTGTGGCATCACCCTCTCCTTCTAGATTGCCAGTAAGATAAATAGTCCCGTACCAAATTAGATTCCCAGCAAGTTTTAAATTTCCCTTCACGAGAAGGATTCCATGGCCCACGCCTCCGCCTGCTCTTGTCAGAGGCATCCCAGGTGAATCCAGCACAATGAGTGGCCGGGATGTCTCGTGGAGAGGTCCGTATATGGGAAGCGTGGATTGAGCAGCAGCAACGTCGGGATCCCCTCCGCGCATCTTGATATCCGCCTCGCTCCAATATTTCAAAGGATCCAAGTTCGGCCACGGAGGGATCACAGCAAGAAGAGCTTTCGTCTCATCGATGCTAGTGACCGGCTCCGGAGGAGTAAACGTCCCGTCTCCATCGCGATCGGCATAAGGCTCTCCCGGATCGTACTTACCGTTCCCATTAACATCCGTAAAGGGATCCCCCCGGTCGTATAGTCCGTTCCCATTCGTATCTACGAAGTTATATGGAAAGAAGCTCGGATGTACATTCTTCCAGGCTTCCCAGCTTACGTACACTTCCACATCGTCCGTACGAGTATCGCTATCGTCATCCTTCCGTTTGCACAGAAGACCATCATCCCAGGCAGGATTAATTAGCCGACAATCCACCGCGTCTACACTGAGACTCTCCCATTCAGCCTTTGAAAGAGCAACCCGTGTTCCAGGAAACAGGTTCGGACACTTGGCCTCCACCGCCTCCGCGTGAGTCTTGTATACAGCCTTATCCAACTTGATTTCTTCCGCGGCAAAGGCAACCTGAGTCGATGAGCACTCCCAATTCTTGAGCTCGATTCCCTCTTGGCTGTAGAGGTTACCGCTCAGAATCTTCGCATTTCCTTGAGTTTCGATTTCGTTTCCATAAATCGTATTGGCTCCTTGGGGGAGATTTAACCTCGTAACGATTAGGCTTACGTTGCGTTGAATCCCTCGGACTATTCCCCTTCCCGTGATCCTATAAATGACAAGCTCAGGTGAACCATCCGCGAGGATCTCAAAGGTCACAGTCTCTCCACTCAGTGACGACACGAAGTCGCTGCTATATCCTTTTCTCAGACGGAATAGGCCTTCCTGAACCCCTGACTCTGCGAAGTAGAATGCCTCCGTAGTGGAGCGCTGGTAGCTGGCCAAGACAACATCGCCGATCATCAAGCGCACGAACGCCGCCAGGACGATGGCCAGGATGGCCATCACCGCGATCGCAGTGAGAAAGGCGAAACCCCTCTGTTCGGTGACAACGGCAAGGGCTGGGAATTTTCCACCGTCCTTCATCTCGCCGCCTCCCCCTCATGGGTTCCGGGGGCCTGTTCTGAGGGTTACCTGCAAGGATTGAGTTGGGAGATTCGGGATAACCCCTATCGCCTCCAAAGAGATATCCACAGAGCCGTCGCTGTTCCGAAGGGCTCGGAAGTTGCCCATTTTCCACGCAACGGGACGTGCAGCATCTGGAATCAAAGCCCCCGTTACAGAGGAGAACGTGATATCCGGAGAGCTCAAGGGGATCACCTGCCTGCGCAGAACATAGGGACCGTTCCCTCCGGGCTCTTCTGTCAGGAAGTAGGCGATATACGCTTGCCAGCAAGGCCGGTAATCAAAAGGCACCGAAGCAGAGCAGTCCTCATCCGCACGGAAGACAAACCGCTTCTCATTGCCAATTTTCCGAGCGGACTTCAAAGCGAGAATCGCATCGTCCGAGAGGGAGCTGGTAAGAGGATTGAGCTCAACGAGCACGGCACTCCCGTTACTCTCTCGGAGTTCCCGGCTGATGCGGTCCAGCGCCACGCGGACGTTCTGGTGAACCTCGAACCGGAGCTCGCCTGTTCTCCAGCCTACGATTCCGCTTTGGAGAACAGCATAAATTGCCGTGACGACCAGCCCCATGATCGCCGTGGCCACAACTACTTCAATGAGCGTGACGCCTTCTGTCCCGCCCTTCCTCGTCCTCATGGCGGCGCCACCAGGGTCTTGAGGTTCACTTCCCGGGGGGCTCCCCCGGCGGACCACGTGACGTCAACCTCAACCTGCTTCACATAGGTCCCACCCGGCGAGGTGCATGTTGGGGAACTTAGCCCCGTGCCTGTCCAAGCCCTCGCTTTGATGTTCACGGAGACGGAGAACATCGAGAGAGGCAAGAGGTTCGACGGAATCGCTGCGGAAGTCGGACAACCCTCAGGGTATCCGGACCAGTTGGCCTTAAGGCCTTGGACGAAATACTCCATAATGGCTTGTGCCGACTCCGTAGCAAGGATGTAATCTTTTGACTGACGGCCCGCCTGGAATCCGGCCGGATAAGCACCCAAAACTCCTCCGGTGGAGGCCACCAGAAACGGGGCGATGCCGATCAGAGCGATTCCAAGGACCGCGAGGGCCATGAGGACTTCGAGGAGCGTGAAGCCCCCCATGCGCACATTGCCTTTCTGAGGGAAGCGAAGAACCTCCATGGTCCCCCTTCTATTGCTCCTTCATTGCTTGAGAGGCATGGACACCACTTTGACGCAGATCCCTAAGCAGGACCACATCTAGCTCCACCACTCGCGATAACGTGGGATCGTCGCACAGGTACGCCCCGGCGCCTTCCACGATGGCTGTGGCAATCTGAATGGCCTCCGGCGCCCCGATGCGGTATCGCACCCGGAGGTCGCTGGCTAGGTCAGCAATGGAGAAATCGCTCCTTCGGAGCTCGAGATTCGGGAAGGTCGTCAGGACAGCGCGATAGCTATCTGCAGCCGCCTGATGCCCCAGCATCTTCGCCCGCGTGAGGATCATCAGGAGGGTGAGCGTAGAGGTGACTGCCGTGAGTTTTCCCGTTTCGACGAGATCGAAGATCTCCGTGGTGACCTCCACATACTCAGGATGACGGCCGAGGTGGTAGATAAAGCAGACCGGATCGAGGCCAACGCGGCGATAGCCTAAAAGTCTGTCCGCTACCGCTCCCATTCCTTCCTCTCTTCTTCCAGGAAGGCCCGAATGTCAAGGCCTTCCCAGACCTCCTTGTGGAGCCCCTCCATGTGCTTGGTATAGCTCTTGGGTTTGGGGACGAGGAGGATGCCTCTCCGGGCAACCTCCACGACCAGCTCGTCCCCTTCTTGAAGGGAGAGTTTCTCCCGCACCGCCTTGGGCAGAACCACCTGAAACCGCTTGCCTATCTTTACGGTAATGGGCATGATTGAGTTCGAGTTTCTCAGACGAAAATCGTTTTCTCTGATTTCTTTCAAGATTTTAGAATAAGATATCACATTGTCAGATAGTTTGCAAGGCAAGTTTATTGGAAGTTAGGTAGAGTTTTGTGGTAGGGTTGGAAGCCCGGAAGGGAAGGAGGATTACGGCGATCCGGAACGAAGAGGAGACTATAAAAACACAAACCAAGCTAAGTTGCCAAAATACGTAAGGAGGCTGGTGCAAATGACGGGGGAAACACCTGGTTTAACACGATGGTCCCAGGATTCCCCTCTGACACATCTCCAAATGGGATCAACTCCCCGCTGAAGGGCCTGGATGGCTCCGGCGATCCCACTGTGCGCTTCGATGCGGCGGGTAATCTTTACGTAGCCGGCATTGCCTTCAACCGCAACTTTGATCAGGAGGACTTGTCTAACGACACGGTGGTATACGTGGCGAAATACCTTTACACACCAGGCACTGCTGGAGGAGAGAGTACCCCGAACTCCGCAGCCAACCCACCCAATTTCACTTACGCCTTTACAACCATCGTCGACCGGGGCGCAGTGGGGTTCGCCCTTCCGGCACCGGCACACTTTGGCTTCGCCGGGAAATTCGATGATAAGAACTGGCTGGCTATAGACACCAACCCTAACAGCCCTTGCTTCGGAAACATTTACTACACGTTTACTAAATTCACTGGCTTAGCCGGAGCTTTCCCTATCGTGTTCTCCCGCTCAACCGACGGTGGCTTCAGTTTCTCGGAACCGAAACCGGTGTCCCAGAAGGGACTAGAGGGAACTGTAAGCACGCAGGGTTCGAACATTGCGGTTGCAAGCTCCGGCACTGTGTACGTCGCTTTACCGCACGTTTACCACTCCTTCCGATCCAACCGTCAGGCTGCAGGTCGTGAAGTCAACGGACTGCGGGAAAACCTTTGATAAACCAGTAACCGCCGCTACCTTCACACCCATGCCGAGACAAGCAGAAGGGCTGGCGTTCCGTACACCTACAAACGCATGGATTGCTGTAGATGATACCAATCCAAACACGGTCTATGCCGCGTATATGGCATTGTCGGGTAGCCCGGCAAATGCGGATATTTTCGTCGTCCGTTCTACTGATGGCGGGAGGACATGGGGTACACCGGTCAAGGTCAACGATGATAAAACAAATAAACACCAGTTCTGGCCTGCGATCGTCGTAAGCAACGGTGTCTTGCATGTGGCGTGGTTTGACTTCCGCGATAGCCCCAACCCCGAGGATCCAGCCTTGACAAACGATGTGCTAAATGTCTATTACGCTTCTTCTAATGGCGTGACCTATCCGGTCTTCAGCCATAACGTGCGGGTTAGCGATCTAGGCCACCAGCCCAATTGCCGCATGTTTGGCGAGGGCACGGTGGCGTTTCACGGTGATTACATCGAATTAGCCGCCCGGTTTGACGCCAAGCAGAAGCTCCACGTCGTCCACGTGGCCTGGCCGGATAATCGGGACGTTACCCCGTGTGATCTCGATCCCAACCCAGGAAGCCCGGGCGGTCTCAACACCGGCAACCGTAACCAGAACATCTATGCGGACAGACTTGTGGTAACCCCATGACCGGGAGTGAGAGCGCAAAAATAACCGAACTACCAAGCTGATCGCCTGAAGCAAAAAACCTACCTAACCAAGGAGGGAAAAGGAGATGCGTGCATACCGGCGTTGGCTGGTGCTGCTCGGAGTGGTTGGTTTAATAGGAAGTCTGTTCAGTGCAAACCTAAATAGGTTTTCACGAATTTTGAACATGGCCCTCATGCTGCTTGGCGCACATTACTCCATCGGGGGAACTTTCTGTTGTGCTCGTGGAGGTAGCGTTCCGCTGCCCACATGAGCCAACGCATCGTCTTATACCGGTGGTTGCGCGTGACGTTGTCATGAAAATCTCTCCCTTAATCCAGCGATAAGCTACGAATGAAGCAGACGTTATGGCCAGATCCCTGGTGGAGCCGGTGATGATGCACGAGCAGGACTGTCAAAATGCCTCAGGCGCTATCTCTTTGTGCGCGCCGAGGAGTATCTGAAGGCAGCACAAGCCGAACGCTCACGTGAAGAAGGGATACTTTCCCATTCGCAGTGCTATCGCAAGATGAATAGGAAGATGAGAAAGTTCGTTTCATCCACTACCGATGGCAACCTCAAGCCTTGGGATCGCTTGGCAGGCATGGGCAAAGTCCTTCCACCAGCGATGGAGCACAGAGATCTTGAGGCGAATCTGTCTACCTCCCTGAGCTACCTTTGCCGCGATCAGTCCAATGCAGCGGCGGATCCTTTTGATGTATCTCCTCCGATAGGAATCCGGAAGCACCAGGTCCCTGATCCACAGCGAAAGATTGTAGCCCAGCTGCGCGCAAAGGAGGTATACCCAGTTGGCCATGAACTCCCCAAGAGGCAGATGCGAGAGGAACTCGTTGGTGAATTGCCCGATGCGCTTTTCTGTCGTTCCCTTCTGGTCGTGGATCTCAAGGAGCTTCTTGATCTCCCCCTCCCGATTGGTCACGACGATCTGGTAGGAGAAGAGATCAAAAAGCGTGGTTTGCCCTCCTTTCTCCTTCTCCCTCTTGCGGCGGATGAGATAGCGGTAAGGCCTGGGCCACCCAACAGGCTGGTAGCTCACCTCCGCATAGGCCACGGAGGGATCCTCAGGGTCTGGCCGCCAGGCATCCTCCCCCAGGGTGAGGACCTTCTCCATCAGCGGGGCGGTCTGGTCTGCGGTGATGGTGAACCCCCACCCCATCCTCTCGCAGAATCCGACCACCTCCTTGTTGTAAAAGGCTGAATCGCTGCAAATGTGGACTTCCGTGACCGAAGGAGGAATCTGGCGTTTGAATTGACGGAGGAAAGGGATCGCTTTGTTCCCTGGATGGGTGTTCCCGGAACGCAACCGCGCATAGGCCAGTTCATCGGTCTCGTGTACGAAGGCGTACATCGGCTGCAGGGAGTAGATCCCATTGTATGCCCTGGCCGCCCCCTGTTTCTGCTTCCCGTACACCTCATGCACCTTCGCATCCACATGCACCGTCCAGGTCTTCACCTGTGGACGTCGGGTGTAGACATTTTGCCGAATCTCGGCGAATGCATTCTCCATCTGCGCGATCTGCCCAAGGGAGAAACGACGGCAGAAGTCCCCCGCCGTTATGGGATCTGGGATCTTTTCCCGTCCGATGATTATATGAAAGGGCTGCGCCTCCCCGCGTGGTATTCCACGCGGGAGAAAGTACTTCAAGCGGCGGAAGCCGCGGAAGGAGGCGCAGCCATATGGAGTATATCGCACTTGACGCCCACAAACAATATACGTGGGCTCGGGTGGAGTTGCCTGACGGCACGGTCGTCCAGGAGAAGCGGATCCCTCACGAGCGTGGGGCAATCCGCAGATTCCTGGCGAGCTGTGAGCCTGGCTCACCGGTGGCAGTCGAGACCATCGGGAGCTGGTACTGGATCGTCGACGAGGTTGAGGAGGCAGGCTTCCTTCCTCAACTGGTGCATGCCCACAAGGCAAAGCTGATGTTGGGACAGGTGAGCAAGACAGACCGGTTGGATGCGCGCGGGCTCATTCGGCTCCAGCGCACCGGCACGTTGCCAACGGTGTGGATCCCATCACGCGAGCTGCGCGACCTGCGGGATCTCCCTCGCACCCGGATGCTGCTGGTGCGCCAGCGCACACAGCTCAAGAACCGCATCCATGCGACGTGCGCGAAGTACGCCCTGATCATCCCCTGCACAGATGTGTTCGGGAAGCGAGGCCGGGAGACCCTGCTCCAGAAGCTCCAGGAGCTTCCCCCACAGACTGCTTTCACCACGATGTGCCTCCTGAACCAGATCGATGCCCTGAACGAGCAGATCACCCGCATCGAGTCCCGGATGGGTGACCTGTTTGAGGTCACTGAGGAGGTCTCCCTCCTCATGACGATCCCTGGGGTTGGATTCATCCTGGCGGTGGTGATCCTGACGGAAGCTGGCGACCCGGGGCGGTTCGGGCGCACCGAGCAGTTCGCTTCCTATTCTGGGATGGTCCCACGGGTTCACGAATCTGGGGGGCGGCGACGTTACGGCCCCCTGCGGTCCGATGTCAACCACTACCTGAAGTGGGCATTCGTGGAAGCGGCGAACGCCGTATGCCGACAGCGGACCCGTTATCCCAATCGCCATGTCAGCTTGCTTTATGACCGGGTGCGCAAGCGAAGGGGGCATCAAAAAGCCATTTGCGCCGTAGCGCGTCACCTTGCCGAAGCAACATACTGGGTGCTCACCAAGCGGGAACCATATCGCGAGCCGGGATCGTCCACGGGGGCGTAAGCGCGAAAAATGTCTGAGCCCAAAGAGGCTCGTCCGTATGATTGCGACACGCTCCCGGGAGATCCTCATGCCCGCAGGTAGGGCGTAGACATGACTCCGACGAGATCGGCTGGAGGACAGATCCTGCTCGAAGGAGGAGGCTAAATGACTTTTCACGGTTCTTGAACAAACTTGAGAACCAAGGGCAGCTTAGTGACTGGGAGGAGCGTCGGTCATGTTCAACTTTCGTTAAAAGTCATTTAGGAAGGTCTTGACAAGCGCAGCCCTTTCAGAGATGACCTTCTTGATTGCGACATCCTCCCGCAAAGCCTCCAGGTCCTCCAGGAAATCCCCACCCACAAAGGCGTTGGCGGCAAGGGCCAGGATGTGCTCAGATTCCGGATATCCCCTCTCCCTCTGCTTGACATGCACGTGTTTGTCAAGACTCCTTGGGATCCCCAAAGCCTCAGCCACGGCATAGAACAGGGAAAGGCCAGTGTATACCGTCAACGGCTCCTGGGTGATTTCCAAGCGAACGGTATGACCGGGTCGAATGGTAAGGAGAATCTCATCGCGCAGTTCTCGAGGAATACGCACTCTCACTTTCTTCATGAAACAACCCCCCATCGCGAAAAACGCCCTCTTGCTTGTAAAATAAGGCATCTCCACGATGAGGTCAAGCAGATGGGAAGTGTTATCGCTGGATTAAGGAAATTTACCATAACCTCAGGTTCGGCGAGCTATAGGTACCAGCGGAGGAGTGGTTCGCCCCATAGGAGGGCGACCATCCCTCCCAGTGCGAGGGCAGGTCCGAAAGGGATCACGTCTTTCCTGGAACGGAGCTTCAGCAGGACGAGGAGGGCGCCTGCTGCTCCACCCAGGACAAAGGAAATCACAAGGGCGACTGCGATCGAGGGCCACCCCAGGAATGCCCCCATCATCGCGCCGAGCTTCGCATCTCCAAGACCCATCCCACCACGGCTTGCTAAGATCACAAGGAGGAAGAAAAGTCCTGCCCCCAGAGAAGCTGCAAGGGCATTGGGGAGCCGTCCGTTGGCGGCGGACAGGGCGAGGCCAAGGACGATCCCTGGATATGTCAGGAGGTTGGGGATGATCCTGTGCTCCAGATCGATGAAGAAGATCATCAGCAGGAGCAGGCTGAACACACTGGCACCAAGCAGGTGCAAGCTGATCCCATAGCGGAGGTATGACGCAAGGAGCAGAATCCCCGCCAGGAGTTCCACCAGTGGGTACCGCCAGGAGATCGCGCCACCGCAGTCCCGGCACTTCCCCCTGAGAAGGAAATAGCTCAAGAGAGGGAGGTTATCCCATGGTCTAATGGGGTGCCCACAGTAGGGGCATCTTGAAGGTGGGAAAAGCAGGGACTCCCCCCGCGGAAGGCGGTAGATGACCACGTTGGCGAAGCTCCCTAAAACCAGCCCAAGAATGAAGATCGCGAGAGATTTCACAGGATTTACACTACTATGAACGATCCCGAGACGTCAAATGAACCGCCCATCAGGATGCACCCTCTCCCGCCCAGGAAGAGAAACGTACCCTTCCCCACCCAGGAGAGGGGTGAGGAAGGGTACTCACGTGTGGGTTCCAATCTGGCTAAGGAGCTGTAGGACAGTCTGTCTCCTCGGTAAACCCCCTGTCAGGACGGTAGACGAGAGCCTGATTCGTTGCCCCAAGACGAGCCAGCGTTATATTCTCACATAGCGCATATGAGGGAGGGTTCCCTCCTGTAACGTAAGTGTACGATTGGGTGGTTCCAGGAATAGTCGGTACTGCCCGCATGTAGTTCGGCGTGAGGTCAGCCAAAGCAGCGGGGTAGGTACCATTATTATCAGCAGCGTAGCTCTCTAAAGCCGTAGCAATGTTCCGCATGTTCGACTTGGAGGCAGATACCTGTGCCTGGGCGCGGGAGCGTAGGAAGTTGGGGATCAGCACCGCCGCCAGGATGGCGATGATGGCGATCACGATCAGCAGCTCAATGAGCGTAAAGCCTCGGTCGTGGTCGTGAAGGCGTCTTGCAAAAAACCTCAACACCGGAAATCCCTCCTCCTTTCGAGTCTATTGAGTCTATCGAATCGTCGAGTCATCAGATCTATCGAATCGATTGTCACCCCCTCCTTTCGCCTAAATCCGGGGGTCAGGGAAGAGGCCCTCTTGATCTCCGCAGGCCTCCTCACCGTGTTCACTGAAGACTATACCCCGTTTGTAAGGGATTTAGACGTGGTGGGGGGAATCTTCAGGAGGCCCGGCTCCGAAGGACCTCCTGGAGCATGGAACGGATCTCGCAAAGCTCCTCCCGGATCTCGCCAAAGCCAGCATTCATATTCGCACGGAGGCCTTCGGAAAAGGTATTCATATCCGCGCGGAGGCCTTCGAAACGGGAATTCATGTCAGAACGCAGGTCATCGATACGCCGGTCCACGTCCTCGAACCGGCGGTTGCCGTACGTGATCCCGGCGATGACAGCCACCAGGATCGTCACCATGAGCGCAATCGTCTGCTCCCAGGTCACAATGGGATTCTACCACACTCTCCCCAGGTCGCACAGGGATGATTTTCTGATCTTTCTCGATGCGCAGGGAAATTACCGTGATCTGTCGAAAATGTGGCCTCGGAGAAAGTGGCCTGGAATATGCTCTCGATGCTGCAGAGAGGATAAAAATGGCTCGTTGGATTGCTGGAATCTTTCTGTTGCTGCTCCTTGTGGCCGGACCCCTCCTCGGCATTGGCGCGCAGCAGCGCCAGCCAGCCCAGACGGGGCCCACTCTCGTCACCCCCGGCGCCTCCCTGGCTGGAATCCGACTCGAGGAGAGCATCCTGCGGATCCTGGCGAGGTTCGGCGTGCCGAGCGAGATCCGCACCGTAGGCCAGGACCAGCTCTACATCTTTTGGCGGTATGGCATTACGGTCTACGTCCGGGACGGGGCCGCGACAGGCATCTCCACGACGAATAGTCTCTTGCGCACCCGGGAGGACATCGGGGTGGGCTCGCGCATTGAGGAGGTCACCGCGACTTTCGGGACCAACTTCGTGAACACGGCGGTGGAAGGGTACAGGGGGATCGCTTACCCCCATCTGGGCATCGCTTTCGGGTTAGAGAACCAGACCGTCGTCGTGGTCTATGTCTTCCGACCTCAGGCTGCCGCATCCACAGGGGGCGGAGGGACCACAACGGAGAGCGCCCAGCAGAACCCCGCTGCCTCTTCTGCTCCACAGTTGACCTATCCCGATGTTTCGAAGCTGCGCCCCTTTACTCCGGAGACAAAAAACCTCTCCCTTCCAGGATACCTCAGGTACCTCGTCTACCAGCAGACTGGGCTATGGATCAGCTACGGGGACGCGGTCAGGATCGTCAAGGAACAGCTCGCACGCACTGAGGGGAAGTGAACGCGGGGGACCGAGGCGTCCTGTTAATCCGTCCTTCCGGTCCCTCCAGGTTGCATCTCGACTTTCGCCGGGCGGGGCAGGAGTTTCACTTTGATCGTCGTGAGAACCTCGGACCGGCCGGCGTAACCAGGGCCCGGGAGCTGGAAAAGGAGCTTCCCCTCGCCCCCCTGCAGGGCCAGAACCTTCAGCTCCATCTCGAGACCTCCCACCTGAACGCGGGACCCTCCCGACGCCGTAACTTCGTCCTCTGCCCTGTCAACCTCCCTTACCAAGGAGAGGAGGAGATCGCCAAGCTCAACCCCGGCTCCGGTGAACGTTGCCGTCCGGGCCGGATCTGGCGGCGGAAGGCGTTCCGAAGCGCTCCAGGGGAGCGACAGGTAAGGGGAAGTGGAACCGACGACGCCGAGGAAAGCACCCAGGGCCACAAGGAGTAAGCCCAGGATCAGGTACCCCAAGCGCCTTAGCCACCTGCGAGGTCGTTTCTCCCCCATTGGACCCTCACCCCTACACTCTCCCTCTAAGGAAGCGGGAGAGAACGAACAATCCGCCTCTCCACCAAAAGGAAAGGGGGAACGCTTCTCTACCTGATCCCGGTGATCAACTGGTACAGGGGCAGGTAGAAGGAGAGGACGATGAAGCCCACGACAATCCCCAGGAACAGGATGAGCAGGGGCTCAAGGATGGAGGTGAGCTGGCTGAGCATGGTCTCCACTTCCTGATCATAGAAATCCGCCACCTTCTGCAGCATCCCGTCCAGGTTCCCCGTCTCCTCCCCTACCGAGACCATGTGAATGACCATCGGCGGGAAGATCCCGCTCTGCTGGAGAGGCCCGGAAATGCTCTCCCCCTCACGAATACTGCCCTTTACCTGCTCTGTGGCCCTCTGGAAGACCGTGTTGTCCACGGCCCGCCCCACCACCTCCAGGGCCTGGATGATAGGCACGGCGCTTGCCAGCAGGGTTGCGAAGGTCCTGCTGAACCGGGAGATGCTCACCTTCCGGACGAGGGGGCCGAACAGGGGCATGTTGAGCTTCCAGCGGTCCCACCACATCCTCCCCTCGGGGGTCCGGACATAGCTCCGGAAGCCATACACTGCAAGGACGGCCGCAGCCACGAGGACATACCAGCGTGCTGTGACGAACCGGGTTGTCGCCATGAGGATCCGTGTGGGAAGAGGCAGGACCAAGTCGAGGCCCTCGAAGAAGGCCACGAACTGGGGGAGGATGAAGAACACGAGGAAGAGCACAATGCCAATGGCGAAGGTGAAGACCACCAGAGGGTACGTGACCGCCGCCCGCACCTTCTGACGGAGAGCGAGGTCCTTCTCGAAGAATGAGGCAATGCGCTGGAGCACATCGTCCAGGCCCCCTCCGACCTCCCCCGCGCGCACCATGTTGACGACGAGGCTGCTGAACGCATCTGGATGCTTGGCCATCGCGTCAGAGAGGGGACTCCCCTCCTCCACATCCCGCCGGACCGCCCCGATGATCTCGCGCAGGTGTGGGTTCTCCGTCTGGGATTCCAGGATGGTCAGCGTCCGGACGATGGAGAGCCCGGCGTTGACCATCGTGGCGAACTGGCGGCTGAACACGGTGAGATCCCGGAGGCCGATGCGCTGGAACCGCCGGAAGGCCGTCGCGAGGTCGAAGCGCCTGCGCTCTTCCTCCAGGCGGGTGATGAAGAACCCCATCTCCTGGAGCTTACTAACCACCATCGCCTCGTTGTCGGCCTCGATGACCCCGCTCAGCACGCGGCCCGAACTATCCCTTGCGCTGTACCGGAAGACCGCCATCTTTGGTCAAAGTCACCCCGACACGGGGGAAGATTTCTGTCCGTTTCCTGAATGAGTCGCCATCCCGGGGACGGAGCAAGACCTATACCTTCCGCGGGGATACCTGTTTCCCTTACTCCTCGACATGGACCACGCGGAGGACTTCCTCCACCGAGGTGATCCCGAGGATCACCTTCTCGATGCCATCGCGCTGGAGGGTCCGCATGCCCAGGCGGATGGCCGCCTCTTTGATGGCCGTCCCAGGGGCACGGGCGGTGATGAGCTGGCGGATCTCCTCCTCCACCTTCAGGATCTCGAAGACCCCCACCCTTCCCCGGTAGCCGATGTCGTTGCACTCCTCGCATCCGACAGGCCTGAAGAAAGTATAGCCCTTAGGAGATAAGCCTCCCTCAGCATTGAGCCCGAGCCTTGTCAGGAGTTCCGGAGCGGGCTCATATGGAGCCTTGCAGTGGGGACAAAGGGTCCGGACCAACCGCTGTGCCGCCGCCCCGATGACCGAGGAGGAAACGAGGTAAGGCTCGATGCCCATGTCGAGCAGCCGCGTGAACGCCCCCGCAGCATCGTTGGTGTGCAGGGTGGACAGGACCAAATGTCCGGTGAGAGCAGCCTGGACGGCAATGCGCGCTGTCTCCTCGTCGCGGATCTCCCCGACCATGATGATGTCCGGGTCCTGGCGCAGGAAGTGGCGCAGCGCTCGGGCAAAAGTCACCCCCGCCTTGGGGTTCACCTGGACCTGGTTGATCCCGTGGAGCTGGTACTCTACAGGGTCCTCCACCGTGAGGATGTTCACTTCCGGGGAGTTGAGGCGGTTGAGGATGGCGTAGAGCGTCGTCGTCTTCCCGCTCCCCGTAGGGCCCGTGAGGAGGAACATCCCGTAGGGTTTCGCGATGATGCTCTGGAGCTTCTCCAGGTCGTCGGGGAGCAACCCCAGGCGATCCAGACTGAGGAGGGCCGTACTCCTGTCGAGGTTCCGCAGGACCACCTTCTCCCCGTACACCGTAGGGATTGTGGAGACGCGGATGTCGTAATCGGTGTTGTCCACGCGCACGTAGATGCGCCCATCCTGGGGCTGCCTGCGCTCGGCGATGTCCATCTCGGCCATGATCTTGATCCGGGAGACGAGGGCGGGCTGGATGTGCTTGGGAAGGGTCATCACCTGGTAGAGAACCCCATCGATCCGGTAGCGCACCCGAACCCTCTTGTCCTGGGGCTCGATGTGGATGTCGCTCGCCCGTTTCCTCACCGCTTCGGTGATCAGCCGGTTCACCAGGCGGACGACTGGTGCCTCTTCCACCAGCACCTTGAGCTGGTCCACCCCCAGTTCCTCCTCAGCCTTCAAGGAGGCCAGCTCCTCCTCAACGTGCCGGTCATCGGTCGGGTACTGGGCGATCGCCCGGTGGAAATCCTCGCCTGTGATCACCACGGGGCGGATCTCCAGCCCGGTGAGGCGGCGGATATCGTCCTGGGCGAGGATGTCCAGAGGATCCACCATCCCGAGCGTTAGGACGCCATCCTCCTTGCTGATGGGGATGACCCGGTGCTGGCGGGCGAGGGCCTCGGGGACGAGGGAGAGGACGTCCTCGCGGAGGTGGTGTGGAGTGACCCTCAGGACCTGGATCCCAAGCTGCTGGCCCAGCGCTCGGGCGATCGTCCCCTCATCGGCCATGTTGAGCTTCACCAGGACCTCCCCAAGGCGCCCCCCGTTGGCCCGCTGGTATTCCAACGCCTCCTCCAGCTGGGCGGGTGTGATGACGCCGCTTTCAATGAGGAGCTCTCCTAAGAACTGCCGGTGGTTCCGCCGCTCCATCTCCTCCCGATCCTTCGCTCCCTCTTCGTGTTGGCTCAGTGCTCAGAACGACATTCCTGCACCCGAGGGGGTTCAATGGAGGGATTTGCACCTGCATAGGGGAAATCCTCCAGCCGTGGCTGACCGCTCCCTCCCCGGCGTTGAGGACAAGACCTAGGGCTCATCGACGAAGACGACCCGCAACAGCTCCTCCACCGTCGTCGTCCCCTCCAGGAGCTTGCGGATGCCATCCTCCCGCAACGTCCGCATCCCCCTGGAGATGGCCTTCTGCCGGATCTCCGCGAGCGAGCTGTTCTGGAGGATCAGGTCGGCGATCTCCTCGTCCATGATCATGAGCTCGAAGATCCCCGTCCTCCCCTTGTACCCCGTCCCCCTGCACCGGTCGCAGCCTTTCCCCCGGTAGAGCAGGATCTCCTTGCCCCCCTCGATGTCGAGGCGCCGCAGTGCCTCTGGGGGCGGTGCGTAGGCCTCCTTGCAGAACTCGCAGATGGTGCGGACCAGCCGCTGCGCCAGGACGCCGATGAGCGAGGAGGTGATCAGGAAGGGCTCGATTCCCATGTCGATGAGGCGTGTGGTGGCGCCCGGAGCGTCGTTGGTGTGGATGGTGCTCAAGACCAGATGGCCGGTGAGGGAAGCCTGAATGGCGATCTCTGCAGTCTCCCGGTCGCGGATCTCCCCGACCATGATGATGTCCGGGTCCTGGCGCAGGATGCTGCGGAGCCCATTGGCAAAGGTAATCCCCGCCTTTGGGTTCACCTGGACCTGGTTGATCCGGGGGAGCTGGTACTCCACGGGGTCCTCTACGGTGACGATGTTCTTCTCCGGGACGTTCAGCTTGTTCAGCGTTGCGTAGAGGGTGGTGGTCTTCCCGCTCCCCGTGGGGCCGCACACCAGGATCATCCCGTAGGGCTTGCTGATCAGGGCCTCCCACTTCGCCAAGGTCTCCGCGGTCATCCCGAGACGCGAGAGGTTCAGCCGCATGCTGGCCTGATCCAGGATCCGCAGGACCACTTTCTCCCCGTAGACGGTGGGAAGGGTGGAGACGCGCAGGTCGTACTCCCGGCCCTCTATGAGCAGGTGGATGTGTCCGTCTTGGGGGACCCTCCGCTCTGCGATGTCCATGCTGGCCATGATCTTGATCCGGGAGATGATTGCGGCCTGGAGCTGCTTCGGCGGTGTCATCACGTCGTGGAGGACGCCGTCGATCCGGTAGCGTACCTGGATGCCCTGCCTGTGCGGTTCGATGTGGATGTCGCTGGCGCCGTCGAGGATCGCTTGGGAGATGATCAGGTTCACCAGGCGCACCAGGGGAGCCTCCTCGACCATGGTCCGGAGGCGCTCCACGGTGATCTCCTCAGCACGCTCCTCCCCATTCACCCCCTTCGCCTCGCTCAACGCAGCGTCAGAAGTGGCAACCTGGCGGACGACCTCCTCCATGTCCACCCCGAGCCCGTAGAACCGGGCGATGGCCTGTTGGATGTCCTCCGGTGCTGCCACTACCGGGTCCACATCGAGACCTGTGACGAGCCGGACGTCGTCTAGGGCGATGACGTTGAGAGGGTCGGCGATCGCCAGGCGGAGGCGGTCGTTCACCCGGCCGATGGCGATGACTTTGTGTCTCCGGGCGAGGGCGTGGGGGACGAGCTTCACCACCTCAGGGTCGATCTCCAACGCCGTCAGGTCGACGTAAGGGAAACCCCACTGGATCCCCAGGGCCTGGGCGAGCTGGCGCTCCGTGATCGCTCCCATTTCCAGGAGGATCGTCCCCAGGTGGCCGCCACCCCGCCCCTGCATGGCGAGGGCGGTCTCAAGCTGCTGGCGGGAGATGAACCCCTGCTCCAGGAGGATCTCGCCAATGGTCTTGGCGGTTAGAGGCTTGGGCCTCCCCATCACACGCTCCCTGTCTTTGTCTTGACTCCGGGGTTCAGCTAAGATCCAGCCAGAGCTCGGCAGGTTACTTTCCGGGGATTTCCCGAACCTCCGTAGGATCTGTTCTTATGAAACGCTTCTCAGCGAAATCCCACTTGGGCTTTCGCTGGCCGATGTCGCGAGCACAACAGGACACGCCTGCGCCGTTGCAATCCTCCCGTCGGATTGCCCTCCTACACCTCGGCGCGCGGTACCAGTTACGCCCTCTCCCCGTTCCGTTTGCCTCGGCTCTCTTCCTCGGCTTGCAGGAGGAGGCGGACGCCTTGGAGGCTCAGCCCCTCCTCATCCACCATGTGCTTGATCCGGCGGATGAGCTCCAGCTCCCGACGGGAGAACAGGCGATGGCCCCCTTTGGTCCGTGAGGGAGAGAGCAGCCCGTACTGGGTCTCCCACGTCCGGATCCGCCGGGCGTCCACCCCGGCGAGCTGGGCCACGGTACGGATCGGGTAGAGAGGAACATCCTCAGGCACCGTTGGCTTCTCCTTGATCTCTATCTCGGGCAATCCCGTCTCCCCCTTCTCCTCGCCCAGGACAGCGTCCCGCTTCCTCATCGTCCTCCCCCTCCTCTCCAAGCTTCGCCTACGGAGACACCCCGACGTGGGGAAAGTTACGCCGTCATCAGTTCTCTTAGCCTGCCCAGGGCCGCGTGCATCACCCGCGAGACGTGCTTCTGGGAGATCCCCAGGCGCCTGGCCGTTTCCACCTGGGTAAGGTCCAGGAAGAACAAGTAGTAGATCACCTTCCGTTGCAACTCGGTGAGGCGCTCCAGGGCCTCCATGAGGAGGATCCGGTCCTCGACCGGGAGCTGGAAGGTAGCGTACTGGCGGTGGACGATCGCTTCCCGGTTGATCCGGGGCTCCCCGTCCCCGTTCTCTCCTAGTTCCTCCAGAGAAGCCACCCGCACCGTCTCTCGCGCGCGGAGGACCTCGAGAACGCCTTCCTCCGTGATGTTCACCGCCTCGGCGATCTCGGAGAGGACAGGAGGCCGGCCCAGACGGCGATGGAGCTCGAACACGGCAGCGGTGATCCGGCGGTTCAGCGCATAGAGCCACCTCGGGCGCCGGACCACTCCCCCGAAATCCCGGAGGTAATGGCGGATCTCCCCCGCGATCAGGTGGCGGGCATAGGTTTCAAACTTGACCCCCCTGGCTGGGTCGAACTGGCTCACTGCATTGATGAGTCCGATGTACCCCACTTGAATGAGATCCTCCAGCGGGATGTCGGAACGTGCGTACCGGCGGGCCACGGCGGGTACAAGGGGCATGTAGGAGGAAGTGAGCCTCGCGTGGAGCTCAGGGTTTCGCGTTCGCCGGTACTCCCAGAACAACTCCTGGAGATCCTCCCCGACGATGCCCGAAGCCCCTTGAGAATCCGCCTCCCGCTCTTCAAGAGCACAGGGTCCGTCGACCCGCGTCCCTACGACCGCCATAACCTCCCCTCCTCTCTTGCCGGGCTGCCGGTTGGGGTCCACGGCGAAAGCCTGCTTTCGCCGGGCTCGAAGGGAGGGGAATCCTGGGAAAGGGGCGTGAGCGTTCCCGGGAGAACCCCAAAATGAAATCTCCCCCTTCGGCAGCCCAGCCGACCCTCCTGGTTGGTTGCGGTTCCAAGAGGGTCCTGTAGCTTTGCGCCCCCACATTGCTGTGGGTTTGCCTTTTCGTGAGGGAACCCCCCTATTCAGTTGTCAACAGCTTCATTCGACCTGCACGCAAAAAATCCTTCCGACCTTCTCCCAGGGGGGAGAAATTCCTCTAGGTATCAATCGGTTCTTTCCTGGAAACTTGAGGGGAACCACCTGTGAACCTTACGTAAAGCGCCTGGACATTGTAGACGTACCACTGCGTCTCCGCAAACGGCGGGACTCCGCCATACCTGGCCACCGCTCCCCTCCCCGCGTTGTATGCCGCAAGGGCCAGGGGGAGGTTCGTGTGGCCGTAGCGGTCGAGGTGACCACGCAGGACACGCACCGTGCCATAGATATTCGAGATTGGGTCCGCGGGGTTGATCCGGAGCGCCTGCCAGGTCGCCGGCATGAGCTGTCCAAGGCCGTAGGCTCCTGCGGGAGAACGCGCATGGATTTGAAACCCTGATTCTACCGCAATGAGCGCCATCACGAGCCTCGGGTCGACCCCGTACTGCCAGCTGTAGTACAAGACGCTCCGGACAATGAGGTCGACGAGGTGCGGCGGGAGCGCAGGGTTATACCTGCGCACGACCCTGGCATATGCCTCAGGGACGGGGGATGGGGGGAGTTGCGCGACCGCCACCGCCGCCCTCTCCCAGGCCAGGGCGATGGCGCGGACCTGCCGGTCGGACGCGTGTCGGGCAAGCCAGCCCAGCAGCTTCTCGGCTTCTTCCCCACGCCTCATCCTCGCGTATGTGGCGCCAAGCCACAGGTAGGAATACTCCGTAGGCCTCAACGTCGCTGCACGGTAGAACGCCCGGGAAGCCTCGGGGTAGCGTCCCTGGAAATAGTAACTGGCTCCCAGCCAGAGGAGCCCATTGGGATCTTCTGGAAATGCCCGGACGTATTGCTCCAAAAGCGCGGAAGCCAATGAGAAGCGCCCTGCCTGGAACTGGGCAATCGCCCGCGCGAGCTGGGGTCCAGAAAACCCAGGCCGCGCGGCCACGTGGACAATCCCTACGCATACGAGCGCGATCCCTGCCAGAGCGATCCGCTTCCCCAACTTGGAATCCCTTCCCTCCTCCTTCGCCCCCGGTTCAGATTGACCGTTCCTTCGCTGTGCTCAGCTTGACTTGAGGCCCTTGATCCGCAGGCGGAGATCGTTGGGGCTCTCCGCGGCCTCCATGGCGGTCTCGTAGGATACTAGCCCCCGACGGTAAAGGTCATAGAGCGCCTGGTCAAAGGTCTGCATCCCCTCTTGGGTCCCCGCCTCCATAGCCGCGCGCAACGCCCCGAGCTCCCCCCTCCGGATGAGCTCCCGCACCCTCGGGGTGGAGAGCAAGATCTCGACCGCTGCCACAAGGCCGCTCCCGTCGATGCGCGGGACGAGGCGCTGTGCAATCACCCCCAGTAGGTTCAGGGAGAGCTGGAACAGGACCTCCTGGTGTGCTTCCACAGGGAAGAAGTGGAGAACCCTTTCCAGGGCCGATGTCACGTTCATGGCGTGGAGGGAGCTGAAGACGAGGTGTCCGGTCTCAGCGAAGTGCACGGCGGAGGTAGCGCTGTCCACATCCCGCATCTCCCCGATGAGGATCACGTCCGGGGTCTGGCGCAATGCCTCCCGCAGGGCCGTGGTGAAGGACTCCGTGTCTGTCCCAACCTCTCGCTGGCTGACGATACTCTGCTTGTCCTGGTGGAGATACTCGATGGGGTCCTCGATGGTCACGATGTGGCCCCTGGCATGGGTGTTCCGGTAATCCACCAGGGCAGCCAGGGTAGTGGACTTCCCCGAACCTGCCGGTCCGGCCACAAGGACCAGCCCTCGCGGAGCCATGGCGAGGGACTCTAAGACCTTAGGCAGGCGGAGCTCCTCGAAGGAAGGGATGCGATCCTTGACGCGCCGGGCCACAAGGGCGATGCTCCCGCGCTGGAGGTAGATGTTCAGCCGGAACCGGCCGACCCCGGGCAAGGAGATGGAGAGGTTCAGTTCCTGGTTCCTCCGCAGGGCGGCGCGCTGGCGGGCCGTCAGGAAGCTCTCGGCAAGGGCCTGCGTCATCTGCGGATCCAAGACCGCACCGTCCGTAGGGAGCACCTGGCCGGCCACCCGCAGCATCGGAGGGGTCCCTACCTTCACGTAGAGGTCAGAGGCATCCCGCTCCACCATGAGGCGGAGGAGGTGACTAAGCTCAAGCGGAGCAGCCTCAGGCATGGTCGATCAGCGGGAATTCCCTCCCGCCATGAAGGCCTGCTTATCGACTGCGCGCTTCATGGCCTCCTCCAGCGTGATCAGCCCTGCGCGCAGGAGCTGCTTCAAGCTCTGATCAAGGCTCTGCATCCCATCCTTCATGCTCGTCTGGATGATCGAGGGGATCTGGTAGGTCTTCGCCTCCCGGATGAGGTTCCGGATCGCAGGGGTCGCCACCATCATCTCCACGGCCACAACACGGCCAAACCCGTCTGCGCGGGGGATGAGGGTCTGCGCGCACACCCCCAGGATCGTTTCAGAGAGCTGCACGCGCACCTGCTCCTGCTGGTGCGGGGGGAAGACGTCGATGATGCGGTTGATGGTCTGGGCAGCGCTGTTGGTATGCAGGGTGGCCAGGACAAGGTGTCCGGTTTCAGCGGCGGTGAGGGCCAGGGAGATGGTCTCCAGGTCGCGCATCTCCCCGACGAGGATCACATCCGGATCCTCCCGCAACGCGGCCCGCAGGGCGCTCGCAAAGGATCGGGTGTGGGGGCCGACCTCCCGCTGGTTGATGAGACAGTTCCGGTGCTGGTGGACGAACTCGATGGGGTCCTCAATGGTGATGATGTGGTCGTGGCGATGGTCGTTCATGTAGTCGATGAGCGCGGCGAGGGTGGTGGTCTTCCCCGAACCCGTGGGCCCTGTGACGAGGATCAACCCCCTGTCCTTCATGGCGAGGTCCGCCAGGATGGGCGGAAGCCCCAGCTCTTCCAGGCTCTTGATCCTGCTGGGGATGAGACGGAAGGCCGCGGCCTCCCCCAGCCTCGTCATGAAGAGGTTGACCCGGAACCTGGCGACCTGGGCCAAGTCGAGGGAGAAGTCGAGGTCGTACGTCTCCTCGAACTTGGCCTTCTGGTCATCGGTGAGCACCTCGTACAGCATGGCGTGGATCTGCTCGCGGGTCAACGGGGGATGCTCGAGCTTCACGAGCTTCCCGTCGAGGCGCAGGATGGGCGGCGCACCAACAGTGAGGTGGAGGTCGCTGGCGTTGCGCTCCTTGGTCAACAGGAGAAGCTCGGTGATGTCCATCCCCATCTCCCTTCCTGAGGAGGGTCAGCGCCCCTCCCCTTATGAATCGGATCCCCTGCAAAGGAGTTGACCCAGCGGGATCAAAACAAATTCCCGCCGCCCCCTCCCAGGGCATGCCGGCGGGAACCCTCTGGTCCCTCTTCGGCAGCCCGGCTGGCCCCCCTTCCGCATGGAAGCGGACCTGGTGGCCCCGCGGCTTTGCGCCCCCGGATTGCTCCGGGTTTGCCCTTTCGGAGGAGAACCCGCGATATTATACATTACCTCCCGGGAGTTTGTCAAGACTCACGAAATCAAAAATTTCCTCACGCCTTTACCTCCCACAGGGCCTGGATGCCGGGAACCCGGCGTGCCACCGCCCGAACGGCCCCCACCAATCCTTCAGGGTACAGGCGCATGAGCACGATGACGAGCAGGGCGAATAGGACCATACGGACCTCCCCGGAGAGTCGGAGGAACTCGGAGAGGGCCTCCACGAACACCGCACCCACGACGGGTCCGGAAATCGTCCGGAGTCCGCCGACGATGACCATGATGATGATCAGCGCCATCTCGGTGAACTTGAGGGAGACAGGGCTGAGGAGCCCGATGTAGTGCCCATAGAAAGCGCCGGCCAGGCCGGCCATGGCGCTGCTCACAGCGAACGCGAACTTCTTCCAGCGCACCGTGTTGATCCCTGCAGTGGCGGCCGCTTCCTCGTCGTCCCGGATGGCCCGGAGCCGGTAGCCGATCCTCGACCGGAGCATGAGGTGAATCGTCCCCACGATCAGGACGGCAAGGGTTAAGAACAGGTAGTAGTGGACGCGGGGGTTAGAGGTGCCGAACAGGTGGGGCACACGGAGCCCGAGGTCGCCCCTGGTGAACCGATACTCCGCGGCGATGACCAGGCGAAGGGACTCGGCGAACGCCCACGTGGCCAGGGCCAGGTAGATCGCCCGCATGCGCAGGGTCAGCGCCCCCAATCCATAGCCGACTGCACCGGAGAGGGCAGTCCCGGCAAGGACCCCCAGCGGAATAGGGAGGCCCGCGTGCACGGCCAGGAGGCCTGAGGTGTAACCCCCCAGCCCCGCGAAGGCATGGTGGGCGAGGGAGAACAGGCCCGTATACCCCGCCAGGAGGTTCCAGCTCGATGCCAGGACCACGTAGTAGAGCGCAACGACCAGGACGTGCGAGGGATAGCTCCCGAGCGCGAGAGGCAGGAGGAGGGCTCCTGCCAGCGCGGTGCACGCTGCAACGCGGAAGCGGCGGTCCTTAAGGCTCATGCTACGCGCTCCCTCTCTCCGAACAGCCCCCACGGTCGGAGGATCAGGATGGCGATGAGCAGGGCGAACCCGTACACGTCGCGATAAGCAGCGGAGAGGAGGACGGTCCCAAGGCTCTCCACCAGCCCAAGGAGCAGCCCAGCGACGATGCTCCCCGGGATGGACCCGAGACCGCCGATCACAATGATCTCAAAACCCTTCACCGTGGCCACGGATCCGTTCTCGGGATGGACCAGGAGGACGGGAGCGAGGAGAGCTCCCGCACTAGCGGCCAGGGCAACGCCGACCCCGAAGGCCACCTGGTCCAGGCGCTGCAGGTCGATCCCGGCGGTCTGAACCCCCAACCGGTTCTGCGCAGCCCCCTGCAGCGCCCGACCGAACCACGTCCGCTTTACCCCGAGATAGAAGAGGGAGAGCAGGAGGATGGACCCCACGAAGGCCACGAACCGGCTTCCATTCAACGGGAGCGGTCCCAGATGAACCGGCCGGAAGTAGTCAGGAGGCGAGAACTGGTACGGCCCGAAGGCCACCACCGCGAGGTTCCGGAAGAACACGGAAAGGGCGATGGTCACAATGGTCGCGTACTCATCCCGTCGCTCCAGCACGCCCACAAACATGGGGCGCAGGAGGAGGCGCTGGATGGCGACGCCCAGCAGGCCTGCCGCGGCCATGGCAACGGGGACCGCCAGGTACCATCGCGCCGGCCCGAGGAGGCCCGTGATCAGGAAGAACTGCAGGTAGCTCCCGATCATGAAGAACTCCCCCATCGACCAGTTGATCATCTTCATGATGCTGTAGATGAAGGTAATCCCCACGGCCATCAAGGCGTAGATCACCCCGGTGACCAGGCCGGCCAGCACGTACTGGGCGATCAGGACCGGATCGTGCATGGATTAGGGCTTTTTCAGCGTCCCCGTCCGCATCTTCGGCGGCCACAGGATCGTGGCATCCCCATAGCTCTGGTTGACGGCCGTGTACTGCAGGATGAGGAGGGGTGGGGAGGCCTGGTGCCAGTACGGTCCTTCCCCCCTCGGGAACGTCACGGTCCCGTTCCAGTTGAGGTACTTGCCGGTCTCCAGCGCCTGGACCAGCGCGGGCCCTTCCGTGGAACACGCCTTGTTGATGGCCTGGGCGATGATGGCGATCTGTCCGAAAGCGTTGAACGCAGAGTATACTGCAGGCTCCTTGTACCGCGCCTCGTATCGCTCCTTGAACCACTTCCCCAGATCCGTCAGGGGCATGGCCGGGTGGTAATAGGAGATGAAGGCGAAGTAGTTCCCCACGGGCCCGAGGTTCTGCCAGAACTCCGGGCGGATGGGGAAGTCGTACGAGCCCAGCATGGGCACCGCAGGGAAGAGGCCGATGTCATAGGCCTGCTTGATGATCAGGTAGGCCGGCGTGCCCACCCCCACGTTGATGACCAGGTCGGGGCGCCCCGCTTTGATCTTCAGCAGGAGGGGGGTGAAGTCCGTGGTCCCCCTGTCGAAGATCACCGTGTCGAGTTGGATGGGCAGTTTCTGCGCGGAAACGAGCCTCTTGGTCTCCTCGATGAGACCGACACCGTAGTCGGTGTTCTCGCCGATGATCGCCACCTTCTTGAACCCGAACCGCTGGATGAAGTCGAGCCACGCCCGCGCCCGGTCTGGGTCGATGGCATGGGTCCGGAACGTGTAAAGGAGGTGCCTAGAGGTAATGGCCGCGGCTGAGGCTTGGGTGGAGAAGAAGGGGATCTTCAGCTCCTCCGCCAAGGGCTGGACGGCGAGCATCACCGAGCTATGGAACTGACCGATCACGGCGACGACCCTGTCGCGCGTGGCGAGCTTGCGGAAGCCGGCGAGTCCCTTCTCCGGGGTCCCAGAGTCATCCTCCACGATCACCGTCACCCGCGCTGAAGGCTTCCTGCAGGATTCCCCGAGGACTCCCCCCATCACGGCGTTGACGTAGGCGGCGCCCAAGGCCGCGCCCCGGGAGATGAGCTGCCCTGCGGCAGGGTCCCCTGGCGGGGAGAGCGGCGTGAGGACGCCAATCTTCACCGGCACCTCCTGCCCGACGCCTGTGCCCGGAAGGGCCAGAAGCAGGAGCAAAGCCACAATTGCAAGCCAGCGAACTCTTCGGCTCATCCCTTCCCACCCCCTAGGATTCTCGTGTTTCTTGCATCGCCTGGTCCACGAACACTGGCTTGGCTACTGCCTGGATCACCAAAGCAATGAGGGAGAAAATGTCAAAAATAGGCCTCCCCGTCGCCCGCTGGATGGCCGGTCCGTATGGCGCGAGGTTGTGGCACTCACAGACAAAGGCCCCGATCTCCGGGTTCCTTTCGAGGAGCGCCTGCGCTGTCTCGACCACTTCCCCCTCCACCGCTTGCGCGTCGAGCTCTGGACCATCGCGCAGGATCGCAGAAGCAAACGCTTCGCGATCCTCTAGCCCGCCGATCAGGACGGGGATCGAGCCGTCCACGCCCGCGGCCCGAAGATGGGCTGGGGTGAGGGCGGCGGCGTTGGCCGTGATCACGCCGATGGGCCTCTGGACCATCCGGTACACCAGGGGGATCTGGAGCAGGGAGGAGGCGAAGAAGGGCACGCGGAGCTGGCTCGCCAGTTCATCCTGGAACAGGACGAGGAAGCCACAGCTTGTGGTAATGGCGCGGACCCCCTCCTGTTCCAGCTCCCTCGCGCACTGGAGGAAAGGCTCCAAGAGCCGACGGTCGATGTCTCGGGTCACCACCCGCGGGACAGTAGCCCCGCGGACGACCCGGAAGCGCACGGGGTATGGATACGATGCCGCGTTCCCGATGTCCCCGGGGATGCGGGGGAAGCGCGTGTCCAGCAGCAAGACGCCGAGCAGAGGTTGCAAGCTCCCACCCCCTCACATATCCTGCAAAGGTTCCATTCCCTCGGGCCTCTCCCCTGGTCCGAGGAGCGTCCTCTGGATGATCTCCCGGAGGTCCCTGGCGAACACCTCGCGGGGGCCGTGGAGGCGCACCTGGCCCATCTCCAGCAGGTACACGGTGCGGGCAACCTGCACGGCGTTGGCGATGTTCTGGTCCACGAGGAGGACCGCGGTCCCAAGGGCAGGAACCCCGGCCAGGAAATCATACACCTCCGTAGCCACCTTGGGCGCGAGGCCGACCGTCGGCTCGTCCACAAGCAGCAGGTCAGGCTGGACCATCATCTCCTTCGCCACGGCGAGCATCCGGAGCAAACCCCCGCTGAGGACCGTCGCCCGCTGCCATCGCCGGCTGGCCAGGGCCGGGAACATCTCGTACGCCCACTCCAGACGCTCCCGGACCAGGCGCCTGTCCTGGCGCACCATCCAGCAACCAAGGAGGAGGTTCTCCTCCACGGTGAGGTGGGGGAAGGTGCTCTGCGACTGCGGCACGTAGCCGATCCCCCGCGCCTTGAGGACGTGGGGAGGCAACCCGTGGACCGGTTCCCCCCGGAAGAGGATCCTCCCCCTGCGCACCGGGAGGAGCCCGAAGATCGCGCGGAGGAGGGTGGATTTCCCTGCGCCGTTCGGTCCAATGACCGCCGTGATCTGGCCGGGAGGAGCCTCTAGAGTGACGCCGGTGAGGACGTCGATCCCTTCCTGGTAACCTGCGACGAGCCCTTCAACCCGCAACATCAGAGCACCGCCCTTCCCAGGTAGGCTTCGATCACTGCTGGGTCCCGGGCGACCTCCTCGAGGGACCCCTCGGCGATCCACCGCCCGTCGCACATCACCGAGACGCGCTGGCAGAGCATCCGGACTGTGGGCATCTCGTGGCTCACGAGGAGGACCGTCACACCCAGTTCGGCGTTGATCCTCCGGATCACCTCGACGATCTGCTCTTTGAGGGCCGGGTGGACGCCGGCGAACGGCTCGTCGAGGAGGAAGAGGCGAAGGGGGTCGTGCATCAGCCCCCGCCCGAGCTGGAGGAGGACCGTCTGCCCCCCCGAGAGGGCGGATGCAGGCGTATCTGCGAGGGGTTCCAGCCTCGTGAGACTCAGGATCCACTCCACGCGTTCGCGGATCTCCGGGAGGGCGCCCCTCCGGTGGTCTGCGGCACCCGCCACGAGTAGGTTCTCCCGGACGGTCATGCTCCGGAAGACCTTGGGGATCTGGAAGGTGCGGGCGACCCCCCGGGCAGCGATCTCGTGGGGAGGGAGGAGGTCGATGCGCTGGCCCTCCAGGGAGATCGCACCTCCATCCGGAGGATAGAGGCCGGAGATGAGGTTGAGGAGGGTGGTCTTCCCGGACCCATTCGGACCGATGAGCGCGCGGATCTCCCCCTGTGCGATCGTCGCAGTCACCCCGTTTACGGCGACTACGCCCCCGAACCGTTTGGTAACCTCCCTCAGCTCCAGCACCGCTCCACCCCGCATCGGCCCTAGAAGACCTGGGCCTCCCCTTGGACTTTCCGGGAAAACCGCTCCAGCCGGAAGGGAGAGAGATCCATGGTCTTGGCCTGGCCATCGAGGATCTCCTCGCTCACGAGCAGCCCGATGGCCGGAGCGTGCATGAATCCATGGCCGCTGTCCCCGCACGCGAGGACGAGCCCTTCGACGGCCGCCACCCTCCCAAGGAGGGGGTGGTGGTCGGGTGTGAGGGCCCGCAGCCCAACGTAGGTCCGGACGACCTGCGCGCGCGCAAGGAGGGGGATGCGCCGGACTCCCGCAGAGAGAAGCCTCTCGACGCCTTCCCAGTCCACGTCCAGGGAGAACCCCGGGCGGGTGTCCTTGTCCGTCCCCCCAAGGAGCAACCCGCTGTGGCCCATCCGGTGGATGTAGAACCCCGTGTCCATGTCCACAGTGAGCGGCATGTCCACGTCCAGCTCGGGAAGAGGGGCAACCACGCAGACTTGGCGGCGGTAGGGCCGGACAGGGATTTCCAGCCCCGCCGTCGCCGTGATCTCGGCGGAGTGGGCACCTGCAGCCACGACCACAACGGGTGCATAGAACACATCGTTCCGGGTGCGGGCGCCGGTGATCCTGTCCTCCTCCCGCACCAGCGCCACAACTTCCTCCCGGGTCAAGATCTCAAGCCCCATGGATTGGGCCCGTGCGGCGAACCCCTGCACCGCCGCTGCAGGCTCGGCAGTCCCGTCCCGATCGCAGAAAGTTCCTCCCACGAGGTCCTCCGCACGCAAGCCCGGGACGAGCGCCGCGACCTCTTCGGGGGAAACGAGGCGGCTCGGGACGCCCAGGGAGTTCTGGAGGGCCACACTCCGGCGGAACTCCTCGAAGACCCTGGTGTCGGCTGTGAGGAAGAGGTAGCCGTGGGGGCGGAAGTGCACGGAGTAGCCGGTTTCCTCCTCGAACCGCAGGTAGAAGGGAAGGCTGAGCTGGGTCAGGCGGATGTTGGCGGAGCTGGAGAACTGGTGGCGGATCCCTCCCGTGGCCTTGGACGTGGATCCCATCCCCACCATCGCCTCGCGTTCCAGGAGGATCACGCGGAGGTTGCCATCCCGACGCAGCAGGTGATAAGCGATGCTGCAGCCGATCACCCCTCCCCCGATGATGAGGACATCTGCAGTGCGCATCCGCTCACCTCAGCGAGTGGGAAACCGGTCCAGGCAAGATCAATCGTACGCCTCGTACTCCGCCAGATCCACAGGGACGTGGACCACCGCGGGGCGCCGGGACCGGACGGAATTCTCCACCCCCTGCTGAAGCCGTTCGAGGCTATCCGCCAGGATCCCTTGCAGCCCGAACGCCTCTGCGACTCGGGAGAAATCAGGAGGCGGGAAGTCCACCCCGTAGGGCTTAAGCCCTCGCCTCTGCTGGCTCACCCGGATGAGGCTCAGGCTCCCGTCGACGAGACAGACCACCACAACCGGAATCTGGTACTGGCGCAGGAAGGTGAGGTTGTGCAGCATCATCAGGAAGCCCCCGTCCCCGACCAGGGCGACGGCGGGCCGATGGGGGAAGGCCAGCTTGGCGGCAATCGCCGCAGGGAGGCCATACCCCATCGCGGACAGCCCGTTGGAAGTGAAGAAGGTGTGCGGCTCGAAACTCTCCCAGAACTGGGCGGCGAAGTACTTGTGCGACCCTACATCGCAGGTCAGCACCGTCTCCCGCGGGAGCACTTCCCGCAGGGCACGGATGACCTTCAGGGGACTCAGGCCGTGGCCGGAGGTCAACGGCGCCGGCCGCAGGCGGGAGCGGAGCTGTGCAACGAGGTCCGCGGGCCAGGGGAGAGGCCGACTCCCTCTCCGCAGCGCCTCCAGGCTCTCACCAAGATCCCCGATGCTCTCCACGGGCTCGTACGCGCCACCCGCCGTCGGCCACCGCGAGAGGTTGGCGATCCTCCTGCCCACAAACCAGGGCTTGTCGCACTCGACGGGATCGAACCCGACGCCCAAGAGAAAATCCGCTTCCTCTAGGATCTCCAGCATCACCCGATCCAGGGCCATCCCTCCCACGACGCCCAGGAACCCTGGCGCGTCCTCTGGCAACGTGCCCTTCGCCTTGGGCGTCACCACGAAGGGGATCCTCTTCTCTTCCACGAAGCGCCGCACGAAGGGGACATCTCGCGGCAGGCACCCCATCCCCGCAACCAGGAGCGGGCGCTTGGCTTCGTCGAGCATGGCACGGATCTCCTCAAGGAGAGCGCCCTGCCCCTCCGGCGGGCCTGCGTCCACCGCCAAGGGCGATCCTCCAGGCAATACCTCCACCGTGGCGAGATCGCTGGGGAGGGCGAGATGCACCGGCCCGTAGGGCGGGCTCGCTGCGAGGTGAAGGCAACCCTCTACCACCTCCCCTGTGCCCCTGCCGTCGAGTATGGCGCTGTGCTTGCAGATGGCCCCGAAGATGCGCGTGAGGGGAAGGCGCTGGTGGGGGAGGTCCCGCTCGACAGTAGTGGAGAGCTGGGCAGTGAGCGCCAGCACGGGAGACCTGTCCAGGGCGGCGTTGGCAAGGCCGAGGAGGAGGTTCACCGCTCCGGGGCCGAGGGTGGAGACGCACACCCCTGGGATCCCGCTGATCTGCCCTGTCACATCGGCCATGAAGGCGGCGCTGGCCTCGTGGCCGGTGAGGTAGAACTGGATGCCCTCCCGCCGGAGCGCATCGAGGAGCCCCACAACCTCCCCTCCTGGGAGGCCGAAGACGTGCTCCACACCCTCCCTCTTGAGCGCTGCGGCGATCGCCTCGGCGTTCGTAGGCATCGTTCTCCCTGTCCTGTCCCCAGGGTATCAGGGGGGATCCAGGCGGTCAAGGCCTCCCGGCTGACTCCCTGACCCAAGGCATCACGATCCTCTCCATGAGGCGCACTGCTCGGGTAGTGAGGAACTCCTGGGGGCTGAGGGGGGTGACGAGCACCGTGTAGAGGCCGAGCAGGTTCCCCGCCAGGATGTCCGTGAACAGCTGGTCCCCCACGATGGCTGCCCGGGCAGGAGGCACCTCCAGCACTTGAAGGGCTCTCCGGAGGGCTCCCGTGGCGGGCTTCTTCGCCCCGGCGACCGCAGGGACGTCCAGGATGCGAGCGATTGCGGAGACGCGAGAAGAGAAATCGTTGGAGACGATACAGGCCCGCATCCTATGGGCCTTCACCCTGTCCATCCATCCCCGCACCTCCGGGGGGACGTCCCGCGATCCCCACGGGACCAGCGTGTTGTCGAGATCCAGGAGGATCCCCTCGATCCCTCTCCCCCGAAGGTCCTCCAGGTCGATGTCGTAGATCGAGTCCACGATGCGCTTGGGGGTGAGGAGGCGGATCATCGCGACCGACTCCCCTGGATCCGCCGCTGGGCCTCAAGATGTTCCTGGAAGGTCCGGCTGAACACGTGTGACCCATCGGGTTTGGCCACATAGTAGAGGTAATCCACGTTGGCAGGATAGAGCGCCGCCTGGATGCTGGCAAGCCCCGGATTGGCGATGGGGCCAGGGGGGAGACCCGGGTGGCGGTAGGTGTTGTAGGGGGATTCCACGTCGAGGTCCTGGAGGTCCAGCCGTTCCTTGTGGCGCCCGAGGGCGTAGAGCACCGTCGCATCGATCTCCAAGCGCATCCCTCGCGCGAGGCGGTTGTAGATCACCCGCGCGATGAGGGGGCGTTCCTCGGGCCGCTTCGCCTCTCGCTCGATCATCGAGGCGATGGTGACGATCTGGTGCAGGCTGAAGCCAAGGGCCTGCGCGCGCTCCCGCATCTCCTGCGTGACCACCTCGTCGAACCGCTGGAGCATCCTGCGGATGATCGTCTCCTCAGGCACCCCGCGGGGGAGGAGATAGGTGTCCGGGAAGAGGTACCCCTCCAGGTTTCTCGCGCCAGAGGGGAGGAAGGAAAAGGAGAAACGGCTTGGTTCGGCCACCAGAGCGAGGAACCTCTCCTTCCTGGCCAGCCCCCGCTCCTCTAGGAGGGAAGCGATCTGAGAGGCCGTGAACCCCTCCGGGATCGTCACAGCGTGCAGGAGCGCCTCCCCTTTGAGGAGGCGGGTGATGATCTCCCAGAGGCTCATCGCGGGGGAGAGACGGTACTCTCCGGCCTTCACACTCCCTGACCGGTTCAACACCCCCACGGCCGTAGTGAACAGGAGCCGGTGGCGAACGAGGCCTTCACGCTCCAGGAGCGCCCCGATCTGGGATGTCGAGGCGTTCTGGGGAATGGCAATGGTTTTGGGCTGCCCGTGAGGATCTACCGGGCTTGTGGCAACTACGACTCCCCACACCGGCACCATCAGCGCCAGGAGCAGGTAGAGAATCCTCCTCATCGCGATCCGTTCAAGAAGGATATCTGCAGGAGGACAACGGCGCGCCGCTGGAGATCCACTACCGGCCGGCGGTGGTTAGGCTCAATGCTCTAACGTCTCGTCGTCTTCCCCTTCCAGGTCCTCTGCTTCTTCGAGCTCCTCCAGGGCCTGGAGAACGCGCTCGAACTCGTCCTCGTCTTCGATGGTCACGAGGGACTCCCCCTCCACCCTGAAAACCACGGCCGTGTCGTCTTCCCCTTCCAGGGGGAGGAGGACCGCGTACTTCTTATCCTCTACCTCGACCACATCGACGAGGGCGAAGTGGTGCTCTTCCCCCTCCTCATCGAGGAGGATGATCCGCTGCTCTTCCGTGCTCACCCATGTCACCTCCACAGCCCGGGAAGCCTCGTCCACGAAGCCTCCTCTGGATCGCCGGAGGCGGAAGGAATGACTGCGGAGGTGCTCGCACCCTCTCCCTACTCCTGGATCCTCTGGCTTCCGCGAACCTGAGGCCCTCGCAGGCCAGTCAAATGCTCCCTCAGTGTAGCACCCTCTGTTCCTCTCTGTCAACGCGCCGGATTCAGGGCACCCCACAAAACGCTTGGCGTTTTGCGGGATGACTCAGGACCGGTCGGCGTCTTCCCTCCGGGTGGAATCGAGGTAAGCCTGGAGGAGGAGCGCTGCAGCGACGGCGTCGATGCGCTGGCGCCGCCGGGCGCGGCGGACGTTCCCCTCGAGCATGGCACGCTCTGCCGCAACTGTCGTCAGGCGCTCGTCCCATGTTTCCACGGGAACGTCGAGCGAATCCCTCAGCTTCGCCACGAACTCCTCCACCATCCATGCCTGTGGGCCCAAGGTCCCATCGAGGGAGCGTGGCATCCCCACAACGACCCGGGACACGCCCCACTCGCCGATCAGTGCACGGATCCTGGCAAGATCCCTATCCCAGCTGCTCCTCTGGATCACCTCCAGGGGCTGGGCGCTGATCCCCAGGGGGTCGCTCAAGGCAACCCCGATACGCTTTGTCCCAAGGTCGAGTCCAAGGACCCGCACATCCGCCTCCCTACCCTCTCGCCCGCACCTTTTCCTTGAGCTGTCTGAGGACCGCCTTTTCCACGGCGGCGAGGGCCTTCTCGAGGTGAGCTGGAGATCTCCCCCCGCCTTGGCCGAGCTCCGCGCGCCCGCCCCCGGTGCCATCGACGAGGGAGGCGACTTCCTTGACAAGGCGACCGGCGTGGATCCCACGGGCCGTGGCGTCCCTTGTGACCATGGCGATCAGGACCGCCTTCTCGTCCACCGCCGACCCCAGGACGACCACGCCTGTCCCGATAGCCGTCTTGATCCGGTCCCCGATGGACCGCAGGACCTCCGGCTTCAGCTGGTCGAAGCGCGCGGTGATGACCTTGATCCCCTCGACCTCCTTGGCGCCGGCAACGAGCTGCTCCACATCCATGATCGCCTGGGTTTGAAGGATGTGCAGCTCCCGCTCCAGCTCGCGGATCCGCTGGGCGAGCTTCTGGACCCGGTCCGGCACCTCATGGGGCATCACCTTCAAAGCCTCGGCCAACTGCCGGAGCCTTTCCTCCTGCTCCAGCATCCATCGGTACGCGCCGCGACCAGTCACGGCCGTGATGCGGCGGATCCCTGCCCCGATGCCTCCCTCCTCGGTGATCTTCAACAGGCCTACCTGGCTCGTGTTCTGAAGGTGCGTGCCTCCGCACAGCTCCCGGCTGTAGTCATCGATGCTGACCACTCGGACGATCTCCCCGTACTTCTCCCCGAACAGGGCCATCGCACCGAGGGAGACCGCCTGCGAATAGGGCATGAAGGTCGCCGTGACCGGCAGGCTCTCCAGGATCTTCTCGTTCACCCGCTCCTCGATCCTGCGGATCTCCTCAGGCGTGAGGGGAGCGAAGTGGACGAAATCGAAGCGTAGGCGATCGGGAGCCACGAGGGAGCCTGCCTGGCGCGCGTGCTCGCCCAGGACTTCCCGGAGGGCCTTATGCAGGAGGTGTGTGGCGGTGTGGTTGCGCATGACATCCCAGCGGAACTGAGCGTCGACCCTGGCCTCGACCTCGTCGCCGACGACGATGGTCCCCGAGGTCACCCTCCCGATGTGCACGCTGAACTCGGGAAGCGGCCGCTGGACGTCCGTCACCTCGACGATGCCATTCGGGCCGACGATCTCTCCACGGTCCCCCACCTGCCCTCCCGCTTCCGCGTAGAAGGGGGTGCGGTCGAGGATCACTTCGACCTCCATCCCCTCCTCTGCCCGCTCCACGATGCGGTCCCCCGCGATCACGGCGAGGACCCTCCCGCAGTAGGTGAGGTGGTCGTATCCCACGAACTCCGTGCGCACGTCCCTCTGGGCAACCCAGCGGTACACGTCCTGTGCGGCCCGTTCGACCTGCGCCTCCCAGGCCGCCCTGGCCCTGGCCCGCTGCTCCTCCATGGCCGCTTCAAATCCAGCCCAGTCCACGGTCAACCCCTTCTCCCTGGCAATGTCCAGGGTCATCTCCTTGGGGAAGCCATAGGTGTCCCAAAGGCGGAAGACCTCCTCGCCGGGCAGGACCTTCTCCCCCCGCGAGGCAAGGTTCTCGATGACCTCCTCCAACCTGGCAAGGCCTACGGAGAGGGTCTCCTGGAAGCGCTCTTCCTCTTGAGAGAGGATGCGCAGGATCAGCTCCCGATTGGCCCGAAGTTCCGGGTAATACGGGCCCATCTGGTCGACCACGACATCCGCCACCTCCCCAAGGAAGGGACCGGTGAAGCCAGCCTTCCGCCCAAACCGAATGGCCCGGCGGATGATCATACGCAGCACGTAGTTGCGCCCCTCGTTCCCGGGGATCACCCCGTCGGCGATGAGGAAGGTAGCTGCCCTCCCGTGATCGGCGATGACCCGATAGCTCACGAGGTGGCGCGCTTTCTCCTCCTCGGTATGGCCGAGGAGGCGCTGGACGCGATCCATCAGGGGGAGGAAAAGATCGGTGTCGTAGTTGCTGCGCTTACCCTGCAACACCGATGTGATGCGCTCCAGACCCATCCCCGTGTCCACACCGGGCTTGGGGAGGGGGAACCGGGTCCCGTCGGGCCGCTGGTCATACTGCATGAACACCAGGTTCCAGATCTCCAGCCACCGCTCACACCCGTTGTCCAGGGCCACACTGCACTGCGGGTCCCCGCAGGTGCAGAACTCCGGGCCGTAGTCATAATGGAGCTCCGAGGTCGGGCCGCAAGGCCCCACATCCCCCATCATCCAGAAGTTGGTCTTCTCCCCCATGCGGAAGATCTGCTCCGGGCGGACGCCAGGGATCTCCAGCCAGGCGTTGTAGGCCTCTTCATCGTCCTCGAAGACGGTGAAGACCAGGCGGTCGTTGGGGATCCCCAGGACCTTCGTGACAAAGGTATGGGCGTACTGGATGGCCTCGCGTTTGAAGTAATCCCCAAAGGAGAAGTTCCCGAGCATCTCAAAAAAGGTGTGATGACGCGGGGAGGGCCCGACGTTCTCTAAGTCGTTGTGCTTCCCGGAGACACGCATGCACTTCTGAGCGCTCGTTGCCCGCGTGTAGGGCCGCTTTTCGAGCCCGAGGAAGACGTTCTTGAACTGAACCATCCCCGCGTTGGTGAACAGGAGCGTCGGATCTCCCTCAGGGACGAGGGGGGAGCTGGGCACGCGGGTGTGCCCCAGGGATTCAAAGTACTGGAGGAAGTGTTCCCGGATCTCCGCGCTCAACATCCCCTCTCACGCTCCCTCTCCAAGGGTCCCCAACAAAATTGCCTCCCATCCCAGAAGGGACGAGAGGCGCGCTCCCGCGGTACCACCCTCGTTCTCTACGGTGGGAGAAACCCCTTCGGGGTAACCCAGGGCATTCTCCCCCGTACAGCCCTCTCCGCGCGCTATCGGGCGCGATCCCGGCAGCGCCTACTAGGCGCGATCACGATCCCCCTTCATGGACCGTGCCGTTCGGGCTACAGCTCAGGGACGGCCTTCCCTACCGCCCTCGGGGAGGTCTCGCACCCGCGCCCCCTCGCTGGACCTGCAGGCGGTACGTACTCTTCCCCTCATCGCCTTGACCAAAGTATAGGAAAGAACAGAAAGCCCTGTCAAGAGAGCTGAGGTCTGTCCCTAATAAGAAGAAAACCCGGGGGAGGCAACGGCGGTTCCCGTCAGAACCCGTCGGCTTTAGCCGTAGGGAGGCTTAGGGCTTTGCTGCTGGTCCCCACAACCCTAGCCCTGGACATGAGGGCGTCCATCGCGCACCGTACATGCTGTACTGCGCTCAATCCACCCCTCCCAGCTCTCCTGCGACTTCCTGGAGCAGTCCCTTGGCTTCCTCAACAGCGCCCCAGAACGCCTCCACGGCCCGATCGATCTCCTCCTGGCTTACGATGAGGGGGGGAACGATGCGGAGGACCTCGGGTTTGTTCAACGTGTGCACGGCCAGGACCCTCCGGGAGGCCATCCCTGCCATGACCAAGAGAGCCACGTCCCCATGGGTGAACTCCACCCCGATGAGGAAACCCCGCCCCCGCACATCGGCGATGACGTCGGGATGCTCCTCTCTGACCGCCTGGAGCTTCCGGAGGAGGTAGGGGCCGAGCTGCGCGGCTCGCTCGTAGAGGCGCTCCTCCATCAGGACGCGCAGGGTGGCATGGGCGGCGGCCCATCCCACACGGTTCCCGAAGGTCGTGGAGTGGAGGTAGGGATGCTGCCCGAAGGGTTTCCAGACGTGGGGCCTCGCGATCATCGCCCCGACAGGAGCCACGCCCCCGCCAAGCCCCTTGGCCAGGGTCATGATGTCCGGGACAACGCCGCTGTGCTCGCAGGCGAACATCCTTCCGGTTCGGCCCATGCCTGTCTGGACCTCATCCAGGATCAGGAGCACCCCGTGACGGTCGCAGATCTCCCGCACTCTCGGGAGGTAGTCGTCGGGGGGGAGGATGACCCCGTTCTCTCCTTGGATGGGCTCCAGGATCACGGCGGCAGTCCTCTCGGTGATTGCTTTTTCCACCGCATCGGCATCCCCGTAGGGGACGTGGACGAACCCTGGGACCAGAGGCTCGAAGGGCGTGCGGTAGAGTTCCCGGCCCGAGGCGCTCAAGGCTCCCAGAGTCTTCCCGTGGTAAGCTCCCACGGTGCTGATGATCTCCGGCTTCCCCGTGGCCGCCCGTGCCAGCTTGATCGCCGCCTCCACCGCCTCGGCACCGCTGTGACAGATGAAGGAATGCTGGAGGTCCCCGGGCGTCGCCTGCGCCAGGCACTCTGCGAGGTCGGCCAGCGTTTTGCTGGGGAGCATGCGCACGGACATGGGCATACGTTCGAGCTCCCGCCGCGCCGCCTCAATGACTTTCGGGTGACGATGCCCGAGGATGAAGACACTGTACCCGCCGGAGAAGTCCAGGTATTCCCGCCCGAACACATCGCGGACGATGGTCCCCTCCCCCTCCAACTCGATGGTGTCGAGGCCAGCCAGCTTGAACCCTTTGACCCAGCTCGGGTTGAGGTACCGCCGGTACTTCTCCAGCGTCTCGTCCACAAGGGCCTGCACATCCCGTTCCTCTCTGTGGTCCATCCGAACGCTTCACCCTCCTTCCTCGCGCACGTAGGAACTGAGCAGGATATTGACGGAGCGGCTCAACTCCCTGGAGAGCGCTTCCCAGCGACTCCTGCAGCCAGGACCTCCTGGGCACGCTGAACCACTTCCCGCGTCTCCTTGTACTTGATGCGCGCCAGGGCTTCTTCGAGAGGGACCCAAGCGTAGCCCACGAATCCTTCTTCCCTCTGGGGTGCTGGTTCCTCCCCTCCGAGGAACTCCATGAGGTAGTAGTGGACGGTCTTGTCGTAGTAGGTCCGGTCCTGGTGCCAGTAGAAGAAGTACCGCTCCTCCCCGAGATCTGCGACGATGCGCACCTTGGAGATCCCCGCCTCCTCGCGCACCTCGCGGAGGGCGACCTCCTCCGGGGTCTCGCCCGCTTCAATGACCCCCTTGGGGAGCATCCACTTCCCGTTCTCGTGCATCAGAAGGAGGACCTGATAGGTGTTGGACTCCACCCGGTAGACCACTCCCCCAGCGCTGCGGACGTGCTTGACAGGTCTGCGCGGTTTCCGGGAAGTCATTGGCCTCTCACGCGCCCTTAACCCGGCCTCCTCCCTCCTTGTTATCCGTCCTCCCAGGGGGTTCCTCCCGACTGGATGAGAGCATCTCCCGCACGAGGCGCTCGACAACCTTCCCGTCCACGCGCCCTTTTACCTGGGGCATCACTTTCCCCATGACCTTCCCGAGATCCCTTTCGCTCGCCGCGTGCACCGCGGCGATCGCATCGGCGATGAGCCGCCGAAGCTCCGTCTCCTCCATGGGGGGAGGGAGGTACTCCATGAGGATTGCCATCTCCAGCTCCTCCCGCCGTGCCAGGTCGTTGCGGCCGCCGGCCAGGAACCCCTCAATGGCCTCCTTCCGCTTTCGCACCTCTCGCTGGAGGACCTCTACAACCTCCGCATCGGAGAGGGTGCGCCCTTTCTCAATCTCGGCGTTACGGATGGCCGCCCGGGCAAGTCGGATCACGGAGACACGGAGGCTATCGCTCATCTTCATCGCCCGCTTCATGTCCTCCAGCAATCTCTCCGCAAGCGACACCAGGACCCCCTCCCCAGGCCTGCTGGTCACCGCGATCTCCTCACTTGCGGCGCCGGCGGTTCTGCTTCCGACGGCGCTTCGCACTCGGCTTCTCGTAGTGCTCATGCCGCCTGGCATCCACCAGGATCCCGGAAAGCTTCACCTGGCGCTTGAAACGACGCAGGGCGCTGTCCAGCGTCTCGTCCTTCCCCACGCGCACCTCGGGCATCCTCCCCACCCCCTCTCCCGGCGAGGAATCCTGCAGCCACCGTGATGGTTGCATTATACTACGCGCCGCGGCCCTGGTCAAAAGCCCATTCGACCGTAGAACCCCTGCGGAGGGAAACCGCTTGGGGATGTCGAATATGCGCTTCTAAACCTCCGCATGTGGGGATCGAGACGGCTCATAGAAGGGGGGAAGCCATGGACCATTGGATGAGGCGGTGGGTTGCACTCGTTGCCATCGGGGTCGTGCTCCTGCTCGGCGCAGGCCAGCTCCAAGCACAGCAGGCCATTCCCTCGAGCGTGAAGGTCGGAGGGATCTTCGATACCAGCGGCCCCACCTCCGACGTGGGAGTGGATTACAGCAAGGGAGCTTTAGACCACATCCGGTACATCAACGAGGTCGAGGGGGGGATCCGTGGGAAGGTTAAGATCGACCTCGTCTGGTCCGACTACGGGTACAAGATCCCGGAGGCCGTCGCCCTCTACCGGAAGTACCGGGATGTCGACCGGGTCACCGCGATCATTGGATGGGGAACCGGGGACACCGAGGCGCTGACGCGGGAGGTCGCCAAGGACAGGATCCCTTACATCTCGGCGAGTTACTCCTCCCACCTGAACGATCCGAAGAAGGCTCCCTACAATTTCTACCCCATCACGAGCTACTCTGACCAGCTCCGCGGGATGCTCAAGTTCTTCAAAGACCTCGCCGACAAGGAAGGGATCAAGAATCCCAAGATCGTGTTCATCTACCCAGACGTCCCCTACGGCCGTGCCCCCATCCCTGCGGGGAAGGAGTACGCCAAGGAGCTGGGGTTTGAGATCGGACCGGATCAGATCGTTGCCCTCACCGCGCTCGAGGCGCGTTCCCAGATGCTGGGCGTCAAGTCCTTCGGCGCGGACTTCGCCTGGATCGGAGGGACGACCAACTCCACCGCCGTGATTGTCCGGGATGCGAAGGCCCTGGGACTGCGCACGCGGTTCGGGGTGAACGTGTGGGGGTACGACGAGAACCTCCTCAAGCTCGCCGGGCCTGCGAGCGAGGGCGTATACGGGAACACGCCCCACGCTTATTACGGCGAGTCGGTTCCAGGGATGAAGAAGATGTTCGACGCCCTGCGCCGGTTCCACGGCAAGGAGCCGAACTTCCAGTGGGGGACGACCCAGACGCCGTTCATCGCCTCCTACGTCCGGGGATGGATGAACGTCTACCTCCTCAAGCGGGCGCTGGAGATCATCGTGGAGAACTACGACACCTACACCCGGACCTACGGAGGGATCACGGGCCCGGCGATCAAGGCGGCCCTAGAGAGCATCCGGGGATGGGACCCCGAAGGGCTCGCCCCCCGCATCAGCATCACCGCTGACGACCACCGGCCTTCTACCACCACGCGCATCTTCGTGGTCAAAAACAGGAGGATCACGCTGGCCGGCTCCGTCAGCGTAGAGCGGAGGCCGAACTGGTTAGGCTTCTAAGTTCCCCCACCAAAACCCGTGTCCGGGTTTTGGTGGGGACCCCGAGACGGGGGAAGCTCCAGATGCTGCGGTGTAGCAAGATTTCTGCCCGTTTACTTAGGGTCTTTCGGGCCGTCGGGGCAGTGGGCGTAGCGTGATGCTCACCGTGAACAACATCGAGGTGATGTTCTGGGGGACGATCCTGGTGCTCAAGGGGATCTCCCTGGTCGTCCCCCCAGGACGGATCACGGCCATCGTCGGGGCAAACGGCGCGGGAAAGACGACAACGCTCAAGGCGATCTCAGGCCTCATCAAACTGGAGCGCGGGGAGGTCACCCGAGGGACCATCGAGTTCGAGGGAGAACGCATCGAGAACCGGTTCCCGGAGGAGATCGCTCGCAGGGGCATCATCATGGTCCGGGAGGGGAGGCGGCTGTTCGAGGAACTGGGGGTGGAGGAGAACCTCCTCGTCGGCGCCTCCCTCCACCCCCGCGGCGCCCGCGAACGACTCGAGCTGGTCTACCATTACTTCCCTAAGCTGAAGGAGAGACGCCGGGTCCGCGCTGGCTACTTGAGTGGAGGAGAGCAGCAGATGCTTGCCATTGGTTGCGCCCTCATGGCCAGGCCGAAGTTGCTCCTCCTCGATGAACCCTCCCTCGGCCTCGCCCCCCTCTTCGCCAGGGAGATCTTCACGCTCATCCGCCGCCTCAACGAGGAGGAGGGGATCACCATCCTCATCGTGGAGCAGAACGCCAGGATGGCCCTGGAGCTGGCCAGTTACGGGTACGTCATGGAGACGGGGAAGTTCGTCTTGGACGGCCCCACAGAGAAGCTCCGAGAGGATGCAGATGTCCGGGAGTTTTACCTGGGCATCAGTAAAGAGGGGAGGCGGCGGTTCAACGAGGTCAAGAGTTACAAACGCCGCAAGCGCTGGCTGGCCTGATCCAGCTTAAGTCACCCCGACACGGGGGAAGCTCCAGATGCTCCGGTGTAGCAAGATTTCCTTCCGTTTACTCAGTAGGCGAAGGGCCAGAGGTCCAGGTAGCGCTTGAGCTTCCTCAGGAGCATGGCCAGCCCCCCAGGCTCCCAGATGAGCAGGCCGACGATCACCATCCCGAACAGCACCTCGCGGGCGGGGACGGCGATCTTCCCGAACACGGGGAGGACCTTGATGAGCAGGGGGGTGAGGATCTTCAGGCCCTGGGAGAGGAAGACCACGAACGCCGAGCCCAGGTGCGGCCCCCAGATGCTCCCCATCCCGCCGATGACGATCATGGCGATGTAGTCAATCGAGGTCAGGATGGTGAAGTGCTCCGGGGTGATCAGCTTGTTGTAGTGGGCCCACAGGCTCCCGGCGAGGCCAGCGTAGAACGCGGCCAGGCCGAAGCTCAACACCTTATACCGGAGCAGGTTGATCCCCAGGACCTCCGCCGCATAGTCGCGGTCGCGCACGGCCATGAAGGCGAGACCGTAGCGACTCCGGAGGACGTTCGCCGCGAAGATCCCGCTCCCCAGCCAGAGGGCCAGCAGGAGGTAGTAGAACTGCACCTCCGTCTCCACGACGAACCGGCCCAGTCCTGCAGGGGGGACGAGGATCGCGCCTGTCCCTCCGGTCGCGTGGATGATGATGTACTCGATAAGGAATTGGAAGGCAAGGGTGGCGATGGCGAGGTAGAGGCCTTTGATGCGCAGGGAGGGGAGGCCGACCGCGGCCCCAAACAGGAAGGCGACCAGGGAAGCCACGACCATGGCCGCGGGGAAGGGCAAACCGAGTCGTTCAGAGGTGAAGGCGGAGGCGTAGGCCCCCACCGCCATGAACGCAGCGTGCCCCAGGGAGATCTGTCCCGTGAACCCTGTGAGGATAGCCAAGCCTGTCGCACCAATGGCGAAGATGCCGATGATGTTCATCAGGAAGATGTACCGACCGAGGAGGAGGGGAGCGGCGGCGAGGGCGGCAACAAGGACGGCGAACCCCGCCCGGTAGAAGGACGTGTCCAGCAGGGCCATGTCTGCGGCGTAGCTTACCTTGAAATCCCCGCAAGGCCGTACAGCCGCCATCTTCTTCCCCTCCACCCTCCCCTCTCGCACAGGGAAGGGGATGTGCCCTCAGAGACGCTCGATGTGCTCCGTCCCAAACAGGCCGTAGGGGCGGATCAGCATGACCGCCAGGATGATCAGGAACGCGGTGATCTCCTTGAACCCGTAGATGATGTGCGCATCGATGTATCCGCCGATGAGGTTCTCCACCAGCCCCACGATGAACCCCCCGAGGATCGCCCCTGGGATGCTGTCGAGGCCGCCCAGGATGACTGCGGCCAACGCCTTGAGGCCCACGAAGCCCAGAGCAACGTTCACCCCCAGCCAGAGCCCGAGGAGGACCCCTCCAATTGCGGCGGCGATCGCGGCGAAGGCCCAGGCGAATGCCACGACCCGCATCAGGCTTACGCCAAGGGTGGAGGCAGTGAGCTGCTCGTTGGCAGCCGCGCGCATGGCGATGCCCAGGTAGGTCATCCTGAAGAACAGGCCGAAGGCCGCGAGGAGCAGGAGGGCGGTCAGGGCGCTCCAGATCCCCAGCTGAGGGATCTGTGCCCCACCGAGGTGGATGAGGCCTGCCGGAAGGACGGGAGGGAACTGCCGAGTGTCCCCTCCCCAGATCCCCACCGTGAGCCCCCGGATGATGTACCCGAGGGCGAGCGTCACGATGATCACCGAGAGGAGGGGTTGCCCGAACAGGGGGCGCATGATCACCCGCTCGACGGCGAACCCGAGGAGCGCCGCGAAGGCCAGGGTCCCGAGCACCGCCAGGGGGAAGGGCAGGACCTGTGTCAGGGCAATGGCCAGGTAGCCACCGAAGAGCACCAGCTCCCCGTGGGCGAGGTTCAGGACCTTCGTAGCCTTAAACAGCAGGGCAAATCCCAAAGCGATGAGCGCGTAGATGCTCCCCACCGCGAGCCCCATGCCCACGGACTGGATCACGAACTCCATAGGCCCCCCTCCATGCTAGATCTCCTTCACCGTCCGGAGCTGCAAGACGGGACGGATCTCTCCGATGCGCCCATCCTCGTACCGCACGGTGAAGGTTGCCTGGTAGGTTTCCTGGTCGTTGAACAGGGCCTCGATGAGGTCCCTGTACCGCTCCCCGATATACCGCCGTCGCAGCTTCCGGGTCCTGGTCAACTCGTCATCGTCTGGGTGGAACTCTTTGTACAGGGAGACGAACCTGCGGATACGCCACTCCGGGCGCAGGCGCCGGTTCACCTCGGCGACGATCCCTTCCAGGAGGTCCAGCACCTCGGGCTTCTGAGAGAGGTCCGTGTAGCTGGTGTAGGCGATCCCCCGATCCTCCGCCCACTTCCCCACGTTGCGCATGTCGATGTTCAGGATCGCGGCGAGATATGGCCGATCCTTCCCTCCTACCACCATGGCCTCCTGGATGTACGGGGTGAACTTGAGCATGTTCTCGATCACCTGCGGCCCCACCTTAGACCCGTCGGAGAGCTCGATGACATCCCCCATGCGGTCGAAGCAGATCACATCCCCGCTCGGATCGATGGCCCCGTAATCTCCTGAGTACAGCCAGCCGTCCCGGAGGGCTTGGGCCGTCGCCTCGGGGTTCTTGTAATACCCCAGGAAGACGCTCGGACTCCGGCTGACGATCTCCCCCTCCGGGGTGATGCGCACCTCGGTCTCCGGCAACGGGGCTCCCATGGTCCAGAAACGGACCCCTCCATCCCTGTGGACGCAGGAGATCCCGGCGATCTCCGTCTGGCCGTAGATCTGCTTGAGGTTCAGGCCGAGGGCCCGGAAGAACTTGAAGTAGTCAGGCCCAAGAGCTGCCCCGCCGGTCCAGGCAACGCGCATGCGCCGCAATCCTGCCTTGTCCAGGATGGGGCGGTACACCAGCCAGTAGGAGAGGATCCGCGCGAGTCGGAGCCAGAGGGGAGGGACCCTTCCCTCGGACTCCAGGTGGACGAACCGCTCCCCCACTCCCATAGCTCGGTCGAAGATCCACCTCCTGAGCCACCCGCTGTCCATGATCCGGACCATGATGGAGGAGTGGATGCCCTCCCAGATGCGCGGGGGCGCAAAGGTGAAGTGGGGCCCGATCTCCCGGAAGTCCCGCTGAGCGGTCTCCGGTTCCTCCGGGAAGTTCACCGTGAACCCCACGAGGAGGTGGAGGGAGAGGGAGATCATCTGCTCGCCGATCCAGGCGAAGGGGAGGTAGGAGACGAACTCGTCGCCCTCGGTGATCTCCTCGACCCTGCGGAAGTTGCGGGCCTGGGAGAGGAGGTTCCGGTAGGTGAGCATGGCGAGCTTGGGGAGGGCCGTCGTCCCGGAGGTCTGGCAGAAGATGGCCACGTCCTCCCCCTTCCCCTGGGAGACCATCGCTTCAAACCGCCCCGGCTCCCTGCGCGCGACCTCCTCCCCCAGGCGCTCCACCTCCCGAAAGGGGATCAGCTTGGGGTGCCGGTACCGCCACATCCCCCGCCAGTCCTCGACGATGATGCGGGTAACCTTGGGGAGCCTCCCCTCCATCTCCAGGACCTTGTCGGCCTGCTCCTGGTCCTCACAGAAGACGAACCGCGCGTCGGAGAAATCCAGGAGGGTGGCGAGCTGCTCAGCAAGGCTGTCCTGGTAGAGGGCGTAGGAGATCCCCCCTGCCGCTTGCGCCCCGAGTGCGGCATAGTAAAGCTCCGGGCGGTTGTCCCCGAGGATAGCGAGAACCTCTCCCCTCTGGAAGCCCAGCTCCACAAGTCCCAGGGAGAAGGCACGCGCGTGCTCCAGGTATTCCTGCCAGGTGATCCCCTGCCAGATGCCCATCTCCTTCTCCCGGAAGGCCGTCTTCCCGTGGCCGAAATACAAGGCGTTGCGGATCAACAGCTTGGGGAAGGTGTCGAGGTCTGGGGAGAACTCCAGGGCTGCTCTCGGCCTTCCTCGTTCCACTCTGGCAGGAGCCTGCACCGCGGTCATCCCGTCATCGCCTCTCCCAGATAGGCCTGGATCACGGCAGGATGGTTCTGAATCTCGGAAGGAAGCCCCTCTGCGATCTTGACGCCGTAGTCCATGGCGATGATGCGGTCGGAAATGTCCATGACCACGCCCATGTCGTGCTCGATGAGGAGGATGGGGAGGCCTCGCACCTCCTTGAGCTCCAGGATGTACCGGGCCATATCCATCTTCTCGTCGACGCTCATCCCAGCCATGGGTTCGTCGAGGAGGAGGATGCGCGGCTCCATAGCCAGGGCCCTCCCCAGTTCCACCTTTTTCTGGATGCCATAGGGAAGCTCGGCCACGGGGTGGTGGCGGTACTCCTCGATCTCCAGGAAGTCGATGATCTCCTCCACGACGCGACGGTGGGAGGTGTGCTCCCGCAGGGCCGGCCCGAACCAGAGGCCGCAGGCGAGGAGGTTGGAGCGCATGTGGAGGACGCGCCCGGACAGGATGTTGTCGAGCACAGTCATCCCCCTGTACAGAGCGATGTTCTGGAAGGTCCTGGCGATCCCCAGAGCCGCGCGTGCATCAGGGGGGAGGTGGGTGATCTCCCGGCCCTGGAAGGAGATCCTCCCGCGCTGCGGCCGGTAGAACCCGTTGATGCAATTGAGGACGCTCGTCTTCCCCGCACCATTGGGGCCGATGATGCCGAGGACCTCCCCGGGTTTGACGGAGAAGCTCACCCCGCGAAGCGCCTGGACTCCTTTGAAGCTCACATGGAGATCCTCAACATGGAGCATAGAGGGTGCGGAAAGTTCGCATAATTTTGGATACCCTAATACTCCAGAGAGGTGTCGAAATCCTTCCGGCGAAGTGTACAAGGCGGGGGTGAGGGGATTGGCCACCGACCCGTCACACGACCTGTTCGACCCGGAAGAGGCGCTGCCCCTGGAAGCGCGCGTCGCGGCCCAGGAGGCACGGCTGCGGGAGGTCCTCCAGTGGGCCTACGAGAGAGCTCCTGCGGTGAACGCCTTATTCCGCCAGGCAGGGATCCGGCCCGAGGAGATCCGCACCGCCGAGGACCTCCACCGCCTCCCCGTGACCAGGAAGGACCTCCTCCCGGAGATCCAGCAACGCGCCCACCCCTTTGGCGGGTTCCTTGCCGTCCCCCGCGATCATCTCCGACACATCTTCGTCTCCCCTGGACCCATCTACGACCCCGAGGGGGAGGAGCCGGATTACTGGGGCTTCGGCCCAGCGCTCTATGCCGCAGGCTTTCGCCGCGGTGACCTGGTGATCAACACCTTCAGCTATCACCTTACCCCTGCCGGCCAGATGCTCGACCAAGGCCTCACCCTCCTTGGGTGTGTGGTCATCCCAGGTGGGGTGGGGAATACGGAGATCCAAGCCAGGACGGTCCTGGACCTGGGGGTCAACGGGTTCACGGGGACCTTCAGCTTCCTCTCCACCCTCCTGAGGAAGGTAGAGGAACTCTCTCCCGGAGCCTCCCCCCTGCGGGTCGCGTTTGTGACTGGGGAGATGGTCCCAGAGGCGGGGAGGAGGCGTCTGGAGGAGGCGTACGGGATCCGGATCAGCCAGGGCTACGGCACTGCCGATGTCGGTCTCATCGCCTACGAGTGCCCTCGCAGGGAGGGGATGCACCTCTCGAGCCGTGTCCTCGTGGAGATCATCGACCCACGGAGCTCTGCCCCCCTCCCTCCAGGGGAGGTGGGGGAAGTGGTGGTCACGTTCCTGAGCAAGGTCTACCCCCTGGTCCGCTTAGCCACAGGGGACCTCTCCTCCCTGACCCTGGATCCTTGCCTGTGCGGGAGGACGAGCCCCCGCCTCCTGCGTGTCATCGGGCGTGTAGGGGATGCCGTGAAGGTACGGGGGATCTTCCTCCATCCCGCGGAGGCTGACCGCATCCTCTCCCAGGTGCCCGAGGTGGCGCGCTACCAGTTCGTGGTCACGCGGCCGAAGGATCAGGATGAGCTGGAACTCCTCGTCGAGGTAGACGAGGCATTTCAAGAGCACCGAGTCCTGCAGGAGAGGCTTGCTGCCCTCATCCGCGAGAACCTCAAGCTGCGCGCGGAGGTCAGGGTCGTCCCAGCCGGGACGATCCCTGCGGATGCCCGGAAGATCGAGGACCGCAGGGTGTGGGAATAGGTCAGGGACGTGGCTCCCACACGCGGTCAGGTTCGATGAGGTGGACGACTTGCCAGGAGCGGGACTGGAGGACGCGGGCGATGAACCGCCGGTGGCATCGCCAGGGGAAACGCTCGCTGCACACCACCACAGCCCTCCTCTCCCCTGCGAGGGCTTCCAGTCGGAGGATCCCTTCCTGGAAGAGCGGCGTCCCCATGAACGCCTCGTAGCCCCCCGGCCGATATCCGCCTAGCTCCCTCCCCAGGTGGACGTAGGCGATCCCCGCCTCCTCGAGGAAGGCCTGGAAGTTCGCCTGGACGAAATGGGGGAAGCGCTGGCTCGTGGGGAACCTGCGGACATCCACGACGACCTCGATCCGAAAAGCCCGGAGGAGGCGGAGGAACTCCTCAGGGGAGCGGGTGCTGATCCCAGCGGTGAAGATGACGCGGGATCCTTCGCTCTGCTCAGGAGATCGTGAGGGGGGTCGCGTCATCGATGACCCTCGCCTCCCCTTCGAGGGTCCTCCGGAGGACCTTGGGGAGGTGGAAGATGCGCGTGTGGGTCTGGCCGTCGTAGAAGCGGAGCCCGTGCAGGTTTCGCCCGGCGAGCCGCTCGTCCACGTCCCCGGAGGAGAGGGCCAGCGGATCGTGCACGAAGGAGCCCATCACAAACCCCCACAGGGAGTCGAACGAGAAGATGAACTCCGCATAGGATCGCACAATGGGGAGCGCGGTCCTGAGGGTCTGGTGGATCGCCGCATGGTAGATGTCCTGGCGATCGTAGCGAATGCCCAGGGCCTGGGCCACCACGATCCCTCCCTCCCTTAGCCTGGAAGCCAGGAGGCCGTAGAACTCCCTGGTGAACAGGTGGACTGAGGCGGAGTCGGAGACAGGATCCGTCACGTCGTTGATGATCACGTCGTACTGCTCCGGGTGCTCGGCGAGGTACCTGCGGGCATCCTCGTAGACCACCTTCACCCGCGGGTCCTCGAAGCTGTTCTGGTGCCAAGAGGGGAGATAGGTGCGGCAGAGGTCCACGAGTTCCTCATCGATGTCCACCATGGTCACGGACTCCACCGTGGGGTGCCGGAGCACCTCCCGGAGGGTCGCTCCCTCCCCTCCGCCGAGGATGAGCACCGTGCGGGGCGCAGGGTGCGTCGTCATCGCAGGATGGACCAGGAGCTCGTGGTAGATGTACTCGTCTGCTTCCACGGACTGGATCTTCCCGTCGAGGATCAGGCACAGCCCGAGGGAGGGACTCTCCTGGATCACCACGTGCTGGAACTTCGTCCGGCGGTCTACCAGAGTCCGTCCGACCCGGTAAGCATGGAAGGTATCCGGCGTGTACCAGTCGTAGAACCAAACCCCGCGCATGCGCTCTTCGTCGTCGGGTTTCCTGAAGCGCACGACGATCCCTCCTCCGCTTAAGCCACCCCCCAAGGGGCACTCCACCGAAACCCGCCTGGGGGTTTGGTGGGAACCGAACATGCTCTCAGCCCGTTTCCCTGAAAGCGCCCGGTTCTTGATGGGCTTCAGCTCGCGGCGACAGTCTTGAGCTGCCGCTGGTACATGGAGATGATCTCCTCGCAGGTGGTGGCATCCTCGGGCGATTTGTCGTCCCGGTACCTCCCCGTGAAGCGGGGGAACCGAATGGCCAGGCCGGCGTTTGGCCTGATCGCGCCCCAGCCGCAAGTGTGCGTTGGGCTCAGGGTGATCTCAGCGCCAATGACCTCGATGACCATCCCCGGGGTGAACCAGACGTCGGCCTCCATCTTGGAGTCCACCCTGGGGTGGCGGTGGTCCAGCGTGTAGGGCTTTAAACGCTTGGGGAGCTGCTCGAGGTCCTCGTCCGAGAACCCCGAGCCACACTTCGTGACGGACCGGAAGACGTCGGCCTTGGGATCGTAGGCGGCGAGGAGGAGTGCTCCATAGGTCCCTCCCCTCCGGCCACGCCCGTAGAAGGCACCGACGACGACGAGATCCACGGTATCGGTCATCTCGCTCTTGTAGTCCCGCTTGTACTTGATCCACAACCATCCCCGTGCCCCTGCCTGGTACACCGCCTTGGGGTGGACGGCCTTGCAGATCACCCCCTCGCACCCGTCCTGGATCGCCCGCTCGAAGAAGAGCTCCAGCTCCTCTGGGTCATCGGTGACCAGGTACTCGGCGATGCGGAACCTGTCGGAGGGCTCGATGATCTTCTCCAGCATCCGGTGGCGCTCCTCGTACGACTTCACCGTGAGGTCCTGGCCATCCACGTAGAGGACCTCGAAGGCGAACAGGGAGATCGGGTACAACTCCATCGCCTCCCGGATCCCGTACTTGCGCCGCCGGTGCATGAGCTCCTGGAAAGGCCTCAGCTCACCGGTGTCCGGGTCGATGGCCACGGCCTCGCACTCGATGATCGCGTCCTTGGCCTTGACGTGTGCCCGGACCAACTCGATGGCATCGGGGTACTGCGCCGTGATGTTCTCCAGGCGCCTGCTGTAGAGCACGACCTCCTTCCCCCGCTTGTGGACCTGGACCCTCTCGCCGTCGTACTTGTACTCAGCGATGCACCGGCCTCCCAGCTTCTGGAGGATCTCCTCAGGGGAGGCGAGACGCTCCGCGAGCATGGGACGGATGGGGTGGCCCACGGAGACGTGGAACTTCCGGACCTCGTCGATCCCGCCCTTCACCAAGGTCTCCGCCACGAGCCCAAGGTCCGAGGAGAGGTTGTAGGCGCGCTCGAGGTCCACCCTGGCCTTCTTGTCCCCTGCGAGGGCCACGGCGAGGGCATCGAGGACGGTCATGTCCCCGACGCCCAGGCGCAGCTTCCCCGTCACCGTGCGGACAATGTACTTGGCCTCTTTCGGGGAGGCCCTGCGCAGGAGGTCGCGGAGCAGGCTGATCTTCCGCTCCTGAGAGCCAGCGCCCGAGGCCTTGGCCATCTCGTCCAAGGTGGAGTAGACGTCCTGCACCGTGAGCCGCTCCCCCTTCGGGCGGTGCCCCTCCATCAGGCGCATGGTGGCCTCCCCCAGATCTCCAAGGGAGTGGAGCTGCCTCTGTACCTCTGCCTCGCTCACCCCGGTGGCCTGGGCGACGGCGCGGATGGCCAGCTTCTCGGCCACCCCGACCTCTACCCCGACGTAGTCAGGATAGAGTTTCCCCTGGGTCAGGTAAACCACTTTGGGGAGGACCGCCTTGGGGGTCTGCTTGAACAGGTCCACGAGGTACTGGGTCATCTCCAAGCGGCCGGTGGTCTGCTCGATACGCTCATAGGCTTCAGCGATGCGGCTGTACTCCATCCCTCTCCGCCTCCATTCCCGAGGGGGAACCTTCGTCCCTATTTGTAATTCGGCGCGCACCCTCCCTCCCCTGTTGGAGGGAGCCACCCTGAGATGTTGGGAGAGGATCGCGATTCCCGGGAGGAGGGAGAGGGGAGAGATGGAATTTAAGGAAGAAGTGCCCGGGCTTCACCGGGACGCGCCGGGTCTTGCGCATCCGGAAACCCTAGGAGAAAGGAAGAGGACCATGTGGGAGGTACCGAAAGCCATCTCCATTGTCGCGGGGGCTGGCGAGGGATCCACAGAGATCAACGCCTTCGACCGCGCGCTCCTCGACGCGGGGATCGCCAACCTCAACTTCATCCGGGTGACCAGCATCCTCCCCCCGCAGGCCAAGATCGTCCCCCTACGCGCCATCGTCCCGGGGAGGCTCACCCCCGCTGTATACACCCGCGTGACCAGCAGGGAACCGGGGAACCGCATCGCCGCCGCCATCGCTGTGGGGATCAGCAGAGAGGACTACGGGGTCATCATGGAGGAAGCGTGCTATGGGACAGCAAAGGAGGCTGAGGCGAAGGTGCGGGCGATGGTGGAGGAGGCCTTCGCGATCCGGAACCTCCCCTTGATGGAGGTGGCCGTGGTCAGCCGTGAACACGTCGTGGAACGGTGCGGCTGCGTCGTCGCCGCAGTCATCTTCTGGCCAGAATGAGGTGAATGGGCAGCAATGCTCCACCGCAGCAGCTGGAGCCTCCCCGTGTCGGGGTGACTGAAGCGCAGGTGAGGGAGATGCAGACATGGTTGATCGACCAAGGAGGAAAGGGGTTCGGGGGCGCCTTTCTCGTCCAGGAGGAGCTCTATAACCAGGTCTCCCCCTTCCAGCGCATCCGGGTCATCGTGAATGCAGACTTCGGGAGGATGCTGATCCTGGACGAGGCCGTGCAGACCAGCGAGCGTGACGAGTACTTCTACCACGAGATGCTCACCCACGTCCCGCTGTGCACCCACCCGGATCCACGCCGCATCCTGATCATTGGCGGTGGAGACGGGGGCCTCCTGGAAGAGGTCCTCAAGCATCCCGTGGAGAGGGTGACTATGGTGGAGATCGACCCAGCCGTGGTCGAGGTCTCCCGGAGGTATCTTCCAGGGATCTCCGCGAACGCCTTTGACGACCCCAGGACTACCCTCGTGTTTGGCGACGGGGCACGGTTCGTCCAGGAGACGCAGGAGCGCTTCGACGTGGTCCTGGTGGACTCCACCGATCCCAAGGGGCCTGCGGTCAACCTGTTCGCCGCGGAGTTCTACGCCGCCATTGCCCAGAGGCTCACCCCTCAAGGCATCCTGGCTGTGCAGAGCGGCTCCCCGCTGTACCAGCAGAAGGTAATCCGCATGGTCCGCCAGAACATGCGAACCAACTTCCCCATCGTACGGACCTACCTCTCTCCGGTGCCTACGTATCCCGGTGGCCTCTGGTCGTTCACCCTGGGAACGCTCCACCGGGACCCTCTGGCCGTCCAGGAGGAGGAGATCAAGGAGAGGATGGCCTCGGTCCCCACGTTCTACTACACCCCCTCCATCCACCGGGAGGCGTTCCGGATCCCTGCACCCATCTGGGCCGAGCTGGAAGACGATGCAAGGGTTCCTGGCGAGCAAGGCGGTTGATCGCCCGCAGGTCGCCATCCTCGGGGTCCCCTACGACGCCACCGAGACCTTCCGGCGTGGGGCCCGGCTGGCTCCAGGGGCCATCCGATGGGCTTCTTGGAGCATCGAGTCATACAGCCCCGTCCTGAACCGGGATCTCGAGGATCTCCCCCTCCAGGATCTCGGCGACCTGGAACTCCCCGATGCGCCAGAGGAGATGGTGGAATCCGTGGTGCAGGCGGTGGGCGCGCTCCCAGAGGGGTGTCTCCCTGTCCTCCTAGGCGGGGAGCATACCATCACCCTCGGGGCGGTCAGGGCGCTCGCACGACGCCATCCCCGCCTCGCCGTCCTGCACCTCGACGCCCACCTGGACATGCGCGACCGCTACGAGGGGAGACAGCTCTCCCACGCCACCGTGATGCGCAGGCTGGCCGAGGAGCTCCCCCATTCCCTCGTCCAGCTGGGCGTCCGCTCAGGGATCCCCGAGGAGTTCGAGGCCGCACGTCGCCTCTGCCTTTGGTCCTCCTCTGATCTGCTCCTCCCGCCATCGATCTACGGAACGCTTCGGGAGAGACCACTGTACGTCACCGTGGACATCGATGTCCTCGATCCCGCCTACGCGCCGGGGACAGGGAATCCGGAGCCAGAGGGACCATCGGCCCACGAGGTCCTGGGCTTCCTCCGCCATCTCCAGTCCTTCTACGTTGTGGGGATGGACGTGGTAGAGGTCTCTCCGCCCTACGACCCCTCGGGCGTCACCGCGGTCCTCGCCGCGAAGATCGCGCGGGAGGCCATCCTCTGCTTTGCGGCAAAGCGCGCGCGCTGACCCTTCCCAGACCAGCCGACCCATGAAGGGGTCAGCGGCCCCAGACCTCCCGGAAGACACGCAGGGCGTTTTCGCCTAGGATCTTCTTCGCCTCCTCCTCGGTGTACCCCCGCCTGAGCAACCCGCGGGTGATGGCAGGAACCTTGCTCACGTCCTCCAGTCCCGCCGGGGTTTTGGAGATCCCATCGAAATCCGATCCCAGGGCCACGTGGTCGACCCCCATGACGCGCGCCATGTAGGTGATGTGGTCGAGCACCTTCTCCACGGTGGCCTCCCCGCTCCCAAGGAAATCCGGGTAGAAGTTCACCCCCACCACGCCTCCGCACGCGGCAATGGCCTGAAGTTGCGCGTCGGTGAGGTTGCGGGGGTGGGGAGCCAAGACGGCGGCGTTGGAGTGCGTGGCAACCACCGGACCTCGGGCGATGCGCAACGCCTCCCAGAATGCTTCTTCGGAGAGGTGGGAGACGTCGAGGACCATCCCCAGCTCGTTCATCCGCGCGACGACCTCCCTCCCCAGAGGGGTGAGCCCCCCGTGGACCTGCTGGGTAGCCCCGTCGGCCAAGGCGTTGGCGTGGTTCCACGTCAGCGAGAGGATCCGCACCCCCTGGGCATAGAGACGGTCCAGATTCTCCAGCCTGCCCTCAAGGGCATCCCCGTTCTCAATGGAGAGGACCGCTGCAACCTTCCCCTGGCGCAGGAGGGATTCGATCTCCTCCACGGTCCTGGCGTGCCCGATCTCCCCTGCGTTCTGCTGGACCTCCCTGTGGAAGGTCTCAATGAGCTCAAGGGCCCGTTGGTATCCCCTCCCTGCCATTTCCGGGGCGATGTACACGGCAAAGACCTGCACGTCCACCCCACCAGCCTTTAACCGGGGGAGGTCAACGTGTCCCTGGGGAGGGCCCGAGGGGACAAGCGCACGCTTCCCCGCCTGGAGGTCGAGGAGGGTATCGCAGTGGAGGTCTACGACCACGGCCTCGTGATGGATCCTGTCTATCGCCTGCATTGCCCTCTCCCTCAGGTCCCCTCAACAGGGGAAGGTCCACAGTCGCCCTGCTGCCCCTCTTCTGGACAGGCACAGGGCATCGCGCCGCACTTTGGGCAGCCGCGGGCATACCGGGTCATCGCTTGCTCCATGTCGACCCCACAGAGGGCGGCGAGGCTGACGAGCCAGGCCAGGACATCGGAGAACTCCTCCAGCTGCTCCGCCTTATCCCCTGACCGCAGCGCCCTGGCGAGTTCTCCGACCTCCTCGACCAGCCAGCGGAAGGTTCCCTCGGCGCCGCGTGCACCGTCGCGCTCCCCGTAGGTCCTCACAATGATGGCCTGGAACTCCCGGATGTCCACGGGAACCTCCTCCCCCTGCACCCTACCGGACAGTGATGTAAGGCCGGATCCGGGCGAGGAGCTTTGGACCCACCCCTTTCACCTTCAGGAGGTCTTCCACTTGGCGAAACGGCCCTTCCCTAGCCCGGTACTCCACAATCCGCTTTGCCAGAGCCGGCCCGATCCCAGGAAGAGATTCCAGCTCCACCGCGGAAGCCCTGTTGAGGTCGATCACCCCTCCGGCCTGCCTCCCCGCCGATTGGGACGCGCGATGGGGAACCACCACGCGGTCCCCGTCCCGCAACGGGAATGCCAAGTTCAACCCCCGCAGATCCGCTTCCTCCGTCGGGCCACCCGCTTTGACCAAAGCGTCTCCCACACGGGCGCCCACCCGGAGGCGGTAGAGGCCCGGGACCCGAACGGCGCCGGAGACGTGTACAGCGATCAACGCGGGGAGATCCTCCTCCGCCGATGGTGGAGCTAAGGGGATCACCCCGAGGGAGAGGCGGACCACGGCACCAAGGAGGATGGCACCGATCCCCGCTGCCAGGAGCAACCGCTCTGTTCTCCCGGGCCACCTCATAGGAAGGTTATTCGGTGACCACGTTCACGAGGCGGCCGGGAACGACGATGACCTCCTTGACCCGCTTCCCGTCGAGGAACTTGCGGACCCGCTCCCTCCCCAGGGCCACCTCCTTCGCCATCTCCTCGGTGATGTCCGCTGAGACCGTCACCCGGTCGCGGACCTTCCCATCAACCTGGATGACCAGGGTGATCTCCTCTTCCTTCACCCACTCCTCCTCCCAACGGGGCCATGGCTGGTTGTGCACGCTGTACTCGCCTCCCAGGCGTGCCCACAGCTCCTCCGCCAGGTGGGGCGTGATTGGGGCCAGGAGCAGGACCAGGGTCCGCATCGCCTCTCCCCACGCCTCATGGCGAACCAAGGGGGTCTCCTTGGCCTTGAGGAGGTAATTGGTGAACTCCATGAGCGCGGCGATCATCGTGTTGAACCGGAAGTTCTCTATGTCCTCGGTGGCTTTCTTGATGGTCCTGTGGATCCACCGGCGCATCTCCCGGATCGCCTTCTGGCTCGGCCGGCCCTGGACGGGCCCAGGCGGATCCGTGACCAGGGCCCAGATTCGGTGCAGCCAGCGGTGGACCCCCTCGATCCCCTGGGGGTCCCATGGGCCGCCCTCGTTCCACGGCCGCATGAACATGAGGTAGGCCCGCACCGTGTCGGCACCGTACCGCTGGACCTGCTCGTCAGGATCCACCACGTTCCCCCTCGATTTGCTCATGCGCTGCCCGTCTGGGCCCAGGATGATCCCCTGGTTGTACAAGCGGAGCATGGGCTCATCGAACCAGACCAGGCCGAGATCGCGCATCGCCTTGGTGAAGAACCGCGTGTACAGCAGGTGCATGGTGGCGTGCTCGATCCCGCCCGTGTACTGGTCTACGGGGAGCCAGTACCGGCCGATCTCCGGGTCAAAGGGACCTTCCTGGTAATGAGGGCTGAGGTAGCGGTACTGGTACCAGGAGGAGTCCACGAACGTGTCCATCGTATCGGTCTCCCGCTCGGCGGGTCCCCCGCACTTGGGACAGGTCGTCTTGCGGAACCCCTCGTGGTACTTGAGCGGCGACTCCCCTGTGGGGAGGAACTCAGCGTCATGAGGCAGGATCACCGGGAGATCCTCCTCGGGCACAGGAACGGTGCCGCAGCTCGCGCAGTAGATGATGGGGATGGGCGTCCCCCAGTACCGCTGCCTACTGATGAGCCAGTCGTGCATGCGGTAGTTGGTCTTGCGGCGGCCGATCCCCTTCTCCTCCATGAAGTCGGCGATGCGCTCCCACCCCTCCTTGGAGGGAAGACCGGTGAACGGCCCGGAGTTGACCATGGTGCCCTCCTCCACATAGGCCTGCTCCAGGGGTTTGCCGTCCCACCCCGGGGGAGCGATCACGACCCGGATCTCCAGGCCGTAGCGCCGGGCGAAGTCAAAGTCCCGCTCGTCGTGGGCAGGGACCCCCATGATCGCCCCTGTCCCGTAGGTGAGCAGGACGTAGTCGGCGATCCAGATGGGCACCTCTTCGCCGTTCATGGGGTTGATGGCGTAGGCGCCCGTGAACACACCGTCCCGCTCGCGCTCGGTGGCTTGGCGCTCGATGTCGGAGGCGCGGGCCGCTTTGATCTTGTACGCCTCCACGGCCTCCCGGCACTCCGGCGTCGTCAGCCTGTCCACAAGGGGGTGCTCCGGGGCCAGGACCACGAAGGTCATCCCGTAGACGGTGTCAGGGCGGGTGGTGAACACCGGGATCTCCACACCGGGATGGCCCTTGACGGGGATGCGGAACTCCACACCCCGGCTTGGGCCGATCCAGTTCTGCTGGAGGATGCGCACGGGCTCGGGCCAGTCAAGCTTGCTGAAGTCCAGGAGTTCTTCGGCGTAAGCGGTGATGCGGAAGAACCACTGCTCCAGAGTCTTCTTGATGACAGGGGTCCCACACCGCTCGCAGACGCGCTCCTCCCCGACCACCTGCTCCCGCGCCAGCGAGGTGTTACACTTGGGGCACCAGTCCACAGGCGCGAGGGCGCGATAGGCCAGGCCGCGCTCGTAGAACTTCAGGAAGAACCACTGGTTCCACTTGTAGTACTCGGGGTCGCAGGTGACCACCTCCCGATCCCAATCCCACATCGCTCCCATGGATCGGAGTTGCCTGCGCATCCGCTCGATGTTCTGCATAGTCCAGGTATAGGGGTGGATGCCGTGATTGATGGCGGCGTTCTCTGCCGGAAGCCCGAAGGCGTCGAATCCGATGGGGAGCATGACATTGTACCCGCGCATGCGCAGGTACCGCGCCTTGGCGTCAGAGGGTGCCATGGCGTACCAGTGCCCGATGTGCAGGTCCCCAGAAGGATAAGGGTACATGGTCAAGAAGTAGTACTTGGGGCGCGGGTCGAAGTCGGGAGCATGGTAGAGTTTGTCCCGCTCCCAACGCTCCTGCCATCGCTTCTCAATCTCCTGAGGGATATACCGGTCACCCATCCTCATTCCCCCCTGCAGTTTCTGCTGACCTTCCCCTCACGTTCTCCGGTTCCCGGCAAACGTCCTCCCCTTTCGCCGGATCCTGCGAGGGACCGCAGGCTTCCCTTGAACTGAGCGGCCCTCCGTCCCACCAGGGACGGAGGGCCGCTCCGCGGTACCACCCTGCTTGACAGACGCCGTGGGGAATCTCTGGTGGAGCTGGCGGGACTTGAACCCGCGACCTCCTCCACGCCAAGGAGGCGCTCTCCCTCTGAGCTACAGCCCCAATCCCTTGCCCTCACGGGCCTCCCCTGCGCCCGTGGAAAGGGCCCGGATCTGTCCACTCGTTGCCCCTAACGCTGGCCACGGCGCGGATTACGCATCCCCTTCCAGGAGTTCACCCGCACAGCTCCCGGGCGAGTTCAGGGCAACCTCCCGCGGGCTTCCACCGGACCCCGCTCGCTCGGCCCTCCGCGGCAAAGGGGAAAGCCGCCCTTACTGCTCCCGTTCATCGCCTTTCGTGGAATGATTATAAGAAATGGAAGGGCACATCGTCAAGGAAAGGGTTTTGTGATAAAGTGTTAGCGGGGTTCCATGGCTCCATGAACAGCGACGGAGAGGAAGGGATGCCGCACTTCGTCCTCGCGCTCCTCGACCAGACGGGCCGGGTGACGCTCCTCCTCCTCCGGCAGATCCGCGACGCCCTCGACCTCCTTGGGCAGTCGGTGGGGTGGGTGGTCCGGGGGCGGTGGGAGCTCCAGCAGACCGTGGTCCAGATGGCCCGGGTGGGTGTAGAGTCCCTCCCCATCGTGATGATCACGGGCCTGTTCTCGGGCATGGTCCTGGCCTTCCAGACCGCCCGCCAGTTCGTCCAGTTCGGCGCCCAGGGGTTCATTGGGGGGCTCGTGGCGGTCTCCATGGCCCGCGAGGCAGCACCGGTGTTCACGGCCGTGGTCATCGCAGGCCGGGTGGGAGCAGGGTTCGCCGCGGAGATCGGCACCATGGCGGTTACAGAGCAGATCGATGCCCTCCGGGCCCTCGGCACCGATCCCGTCCGTTACCTCGTCGTCCCGCGGTTGAACGCGTGTCTGGTGATGCTCCCCGTTCTCACCTTGTTCAGCAACCTCCTCGGTTCCGTCGGAGGGTTCTGGATCGCCACCCTCCAGGGAGTCGCCCCAGAGGTCTACATCGAATCGGTCCGTCGGTTCTTGGACCTCTACGACCTCACGGGCGGGCTCATCAAGGCGTTCGCTTTCGGGGCCATCATCGCCATCATCGGATGCCTCCGGGGAATCACCACCACGGGAGGCGCGATGGGGGTAGGCCGGTCCACGACTTCGGCTGTCGTGGCAGCGATCGTGATCATCCTCATCGGCAATTACTTCCTCGACGTGTTGCTCTACTGAGTCACCTCGAGGCGGGGGAAGCTCTCGTTGCTGCGGTGGAACATGATTCCTATCCGTTTCCGGCAGGTACGCGATGGGTGAGCCGATCATCAGGATCGAGGGGCTGCACAAGCGGTTCGGGGATCGGAAGGCGCTCGAGGACATCAACCTGGAGATCTATCCCGGGGAGATCATGGTGATCATGGGTCCAAGCGGGTGCGGGAAGACTGTCCTCCTCAAACACCTCATCGGCCTCCTCCGCCCCGATGCCGGCGAGGTCGTCGTGGACGGCCAGAGGATCTCCTCCCTGGGCGAGGGGGAGCTCAACCGGCTGCGCCAGCGCATCGGGATCGTCTTCCAGACATCTGCCCTGTTCGACTCCATGACCGTCGGGGAGAACGTGGCCTTCCCCCTCCGCCAGCACCGCAGGCTTCCAGAAGCCGAGATCCAACGCCTTGTCCGGGAGAAGCTGGAGATGGTCGGAATGGCTGGCACGGAGAACCTCTTCCCGTCCGAGCTGAGCGGCGGGATGCGCAAGCGCGTAGCCATTGCCAGGGCCGTGATCCTGAACCCCGAAATCCTCCTCTACGATGAGCCAACGGCGGGGCTGGACCCCATCATGAGCCGGACCATCGACGAGCTGATCCTGCGCTTGCGCGGCGATCTAGGCGTCACCTCCCTCGTCGTCACCCATGACCTCCACACCGCCTTCTCCGTGGCCGACCGCATCGCGGTACTGGACGAGGGGCGGATCATCGAGGTGGGGACGCGGGAGGAGATCCAGAACTCCAAGAATCCCATCGTCGTCCGATTCCTCATGGCAGGGGATATGGTCGGACGTTCCAGGTGGGCGCAATGAAGACGGAGGCGAAGGTCGGTCTGGTCACAATCGCTGCAATCCTCGTCCTCCTCCTGTTCATCTCCTTCCTCCGCGGGGGGATCCTCAGGGAGAGGGGTTACGCCGTGCGCGTCATCTTCCCAACCGTGGCGGGTCTCCAGAATGGATCGTCCGTGCAGATGTTCGGCGTCACCATCGGGCGCGTCCAGCGCATCGAGCTCACCCCCGACTACCGTGCTGCTGTGACCCTGCTCATCGACCCCCACGTGCAGATCCCCCAGGGATCGAAGTTCACCATCGCGTCGGTGGGCCTGCTCGGCGACCGCATCGTGACCGTCTCCCCAGGCCCCGCCTTCGCCGAACCGATCCCTCCGAATAGCGAGGTCGCCGGGGAGACGCCGTTCACCCTGGAGGACCTGTACGCCCGCGTGGACGCGATCACCAGGGAGGTCCAGGGGTTGATCGCCTCGATCCGGGAAGTCGCAGGAGACCGGGAGATCCAGGAGGGGCTCAAGCAGATTGTGCGGAACGTAGATCAGGCCACGAAGCGCCTGGAGCGCATCATCACCGAAGATGTGGGAGGCACCGCCGCCTCCCTGCGGGCGATGGCCAACGACCTTGCCATCGCGGCGCGTCAGGTCCGCGCCGTTGTCCAGGCCATCGGCGGAGACGGGGAGCTCGTCCGCCAGGTCCGCTCTACCGTCGCCTCCCTCGAACGCACCAGCAGGAGGGTGGAGGAGATGGCCGAAAGCCTCCAGGGCCTCATCAACGACGAGGAAGTGCGGGAAGTGAAGAACCTCATCGGGGAAGCGCGCCAGGCAGTCCGTCAGGCAAACCAGTGGCTCACGCGTCTGGAGTCGTCCCCGCTACCCATCCCCGGGATCTCCCAGGCGCCCACCTACAGGGCAGAACTCGAGCTCTGGTACGGCGGCGGACGATTGCGCAGCGACCTCGATCTCCTCGTGCTCCCAGAAGCGGAGAGGTTCTACCGGATGGGCGTCCGCGACATCGGAGGGGAGAACCTTTTCCACATGCAGATCGGTCAACGGTTGAGCAACAATCTCCTGGGCCGGTACGGGATCGTGGACTCCCAGGTTGGCATCGGGATGGACTACACGCTTGACCCGCACACGACCCTTGGGTTCGACCTGGCCAACCCCAACGCTCTCCGCCTCAACCTCTACGGGAGGTACCGCATCGCCGAGAACCTCTCCCTCACCCTCCGGGTCGACAACCTCCTCCGGCAGTCCGTGATCGGCCTCGGCCTCCGCCGCCAGTTCTGAGAGGAAAAGAAAAGAGCACCGCGACGCAGTGCCCTTTTCTCTGGAAGAAGCAGGGAGGGAACCTACTTCTTCTTCTTCGTCGCCTTCTTGGCCGCAGCCTTCTTGGCAGGTGCCTTCTTGGCCGCAGCCTTCTTGGCGGCTGCCTTCATCGCCACGAGTCGTTCCCCCTTTCGTCGATGGAGTTTTGGAGCGCCAAGGCTTTCGCCTTGATAGTTCGCTCTATATATTCGCTCTCGTGTTCGGTTTCTCCTGCTCAGAGAGGAAAAAAAATTTCCCAAATTTCCTCCCCAACCATGGGCTTCAACGCTCCATCGCCTGGGAGAACGCCTCCACCGCCTCGGCCACATCCTCATCGGTGATGTGGCGGTGGGTGACGAGGCGGATCGTCCGCTTCCCCACCGCATTGGCCAGGACTCCACGGGATCTGAGACGCTGGACCACCTCCCTCGCGTCCCCATTGGGAGCTTCCAGGTCAACGAGCACGATGTTGGTCTGCACGCCCTCCAGGTCCACGGAGAGTCCCGGGATGTTGGCGAGGCCCATTGCCAACATCCTTGCCCTCCGGTGATCTTCGGCCAGCCGCGGGATCATCCTCTCCAGTGCAACGATCCCGCAGGCCGCGATCACCCCAGCCTGCCGCATCCCACCGCCCAGCATCTTGCGGGCCTTCCGCGCCCTGGTGATGAACTCCCGATCCCCGGCGAGGATGGAGCCCACAGGTGCAGACAAACCTTTGGAGAGGCAGAACATCACAGAGTCCACATCCCTGGTGAGCTCTGCCGCGTCCACACCGAGGGCGACTGCCGCGTTGAAGATGCGCGCCCCATCGAGGTGGACCTTCAGCCCATAGCGCCTGGCCACTGCGCATGTACGCGAGATCTGCTCCGGGGTGAAGACCCTCCCTCCAGCCCTGTTGTGCGTGTTCTCCAGGCAGAGGAGCCGCGGCGGAGGGAAGTGGATGTCGCGGGGCCGAACCTGCGCCTCCAAGTGCTCCGGGGAGATCCACCCATGCTCCCCCGGGATGGGACGAGGGATCGTCCCGGCGACGGCGGAGAGCCCTCCCACCTCATAGTAATAGATGTGGGACTCCGCCTCCAGGAGGACTTCATCTCCCTTGTGGGTGTGCGTGAGCACGGCGACGAGGTTCCCCATGGTCCCGCTGGGAACGAACAGGGCCGCCTCTTTCCCAACTCTCCTTGCAGCCAGCTCCTCCAACGCGTTCACCGTGGGATCTTCCCCGTAGACGTCGTCCCCCACCTCCGCCCGCGCCATGGCCTCGCGCATCTCTGGCGTGGGCTGTGTCACGGTGTCGCTGCGAAGATCGATGAGGCGCATCTCCATCTCCGACTTCCAGCGTGGCTCCCTCATCCCTCGCGAGAAGCCTGGTACATGGCGATCCCCCGGGCCGCGATCACCGACGCAACGTACCCCATGAGGAAGAGGAAGAGGATCCGCACGACGAGGATCCAGGCGACCTCTGTCACAGGACGTCCCCCGCTACCCCCCAGCGTGAGACCGCTCTCCCCCACGATGTCCCGGTAGGCGAGGAAGAACACGAGCGCCAACAGGAGGATCCCCACGACGAACACGGAGATCCCCAGCCACTTCCCCACCGCCTCCTGGCGACGTTCATCCATCTCCTTCCCTCCTATCGTAAAGGAATTCCCCTTGACACGTTTTATCCCCTCAAGCGTGTACCCTGGCGTGCTCCAACGCCCTGGCGCACGGGCAATCCCTCCGCTCCGGGGGGATCTTGGCGATGAGGCGCAGGATCAGCTCCCGGAGCCTCTCGTTGTTGGCCCGGAAGGCGCGCATCACTTCCTCGGCGGTCACAGGCGTGATCCCGGGCTCCCCTTCCAGTCCCACATCGTAGTCGGTGATCAGGGAGATGTTCACGTAGCACATCTCCAGCTCCCGTGCGAGCACGCATTCAGGGTACTGGGTCATGTTGATGACCTCCCATCCCTGGGAGCGGAACCAGCGGCTCTCTGCCCTGGTGGAGAAGCGCGGCCCTTGGATGACCACCACCGTCCCCTTCTCGTGGACAGGGAGCTGGAGCTCCCTCGCCGTGGCAATGGCCAGGGCGCGCAGCTGTGGGCAATAGGGGTCAGCGGTGCTCACGTGTGTGGTGATTGGGCCATCGTAGAAGGTGTCCTTGCGGCCCGTAGTCCGGTCCACGAACTGGTCGCAGATCACGAAATCCCCCGGCCGCACGTGGGGCTGGAGGCTCCCTGCAGCACAGGGACCGATGAGGCGTTGGACGCCGAGCATCTTCATCGCATACACGTTGGCCCGGTAGTTGATGGCATGGGGAGGGATCTGGTGCTTCCGGCCGTGCCGGGGAAGGAACGCCACCTTCCGGCCAGCCACCTCGCCGATCACCACCACATCGCTCGGCGGCCCATAGGGAGTCTCGATGGTATGCTCCTGTACGTCCTCCAGCAGCGCGTAGAATCCCGAACCTCCGAACACGCCGATCTCTGCTTCCGGCATCGCTAGACCTCCTCACTCCCTGGGGACTCTTCCCTGGTGCATGGCAAAAAATTTTGGTGGGGTGGGGGGAAATTCCTCCCTCAGGCGAGACGCTTCTCCACTTCCTCCACCAGGCGCGGCAGGATCACCCCTGCCCGCCCTCGGAGGACGACGTCTGCAAACCTGTCTACAGGAGTCTCTTCCGTATTCACAAGGATCAACCGGGCGCCATGGCGCAACGCCACGTGGGGGAGGTATGCCACGGGGGTCACCTGCAGGGAGGAGCCGACCACGAGCAGGAGATCGCACCGGCGACAGCTCGCCTCGGCTTCCTCGAAGACCTCTTCCGGGAGCATCTCCTCAAACAGGACAACGTTGGGCTTCAGGGCGCTCCCGCAGGAGTCGCAGGTGGGGATCTCGGCGCGCTCGAGGAAAGGGTCCAGGACGCTGATGGGGAAGATCCTCCCACATCCCGTGCATTTGGCCTCGCGGAGGTTCCCGTGGACCTCCAGCACGCGCCGCGACCCTGCTTGCTGGTGCAGCCCGTCCACGTTCTGGGTGATCACGACGTGCAGCTTTCCAAGATCCTCGAGGCGCGCCAGCGCGTAATGTGCTGGGTTCGGCCTAGCCTCCCGGAGGAGGGCTAAGCGGTGCCGGTAGAACGCGTAGAACCTGTGGGGATCCGTGTAGAACGCGGAGAGGGTGGCCACCTCAGAGGGATCGTACTGGCGCCACAACCCGTCCTGGGAACGGAAGTCCGGCAATCCGGATTCCGTACTCACTCCCGCGCCCGTCAAGGCAACCGCGAACTGGGAGCTGGCGATGAGCTCGCCCGCACGCTGGATCTCCTCCACCGCCATCGCCCTCCACATCCTTGGGCCTGTTCCGAAGTCAGTCCAATGGTCATTTCTTCGGCCTCCGTTGCTCATCCTCCGGGGAGAGTCCCTGCAGCATCTTCAGTCTGGCAATGTACAGCCTGGCCGCGTGCTCCATGGAGCTGATCCTAACCTCCTCCCGCGCAGGCTCCTCAATCCGCCACCTGTCCGCCTCAAGGTAAGCACGGTCCTCTTCTTCCCACTCCTCCTGCTTCCGGGGCTCCCGACGGAGAACGCCGGCGAGCGCATATCGCACGGCGGGGGCCCTGCGCGTACCTACCTCTACGAGGAGAACGACGAGACTCCCCGCGACGAGCCATCCCCAGACCTCCCTGGCCTGACGGCCATGGGATCCGGGGGGCTCCACCGCCTGTGCGGGATCGGTGAGGAACCTCCCTCCTGTGGTTTCCACGATCCTTCCCAGGACTGTGCGGGAGATCCCCTCCACGCGGAGCTCAGGAGAATACGGGACGGCCAGGGCGACGGTCCTCGCCCTGACATCCCTTCCTCCCCTCCGCGCCTCCACGGCGGCCACGTACCCTCCTTCCTCCGCCAGTTTCACCTCCCCCTCATACCAACCCGGGGCTGTCTGCACAAGCCGGAGGACGTGCACGCCCCCAGACGGCGTGAGGAGGCGCACGTGGGCCTCGAGGTCCACAAGGGGAGTCCCCGAGGGATCCCGCGCATCGAGCACGATCTTCCCCGTCCTCCCCTCCACGTCCGTGGCCACGCGGAACCCTCCCTCCTCGTGCCGGAGAGCCCAGCGGACCGCCTGAGTCCAGATCCTTGGGGCGCGCGATGAGGCGAGCCACTCCCCTGCCCAGCGCGGCCGCGCATCGGAGGTGAAGGCAACCGCCCGTCCCAGCCCGTATTGCCATGTCGCGAGCACAGGATCCCCCTGCGGGGAACCCAGGATCACCTGGGCCGTCGGTTTTGGGGTGGTGGCCACGTACCCATCCAAAGGAGGCAGGGAACTGATGGCCGAGAGGATCTCTCCCCCCTCCACCAGCTCCGGAGTGAACGGTTCTTCCACGATGTAGGCCTTCGTTGCCACCATCGCCTCTGCGGTCAGGATCAGGGGGATGGAGTACGGATCCCTGGCATGGTAGTACCGGCCGCGCCCCCATGCCGCGAGCTGACGCATGAACCGGGTATCGGCATCGTTGCCAATGGCGACGGCGGTGACCGTGATCCTCTTCCGGGACATCTCCTGAACGAGGGTCCCAAACTCCCCTGGATCGGTCTGCCCGTCCGAAAGGACGATCACGTGCTTAACCTTGGCCCGGGCAGGTTCCAAGGCTTCCTTCGCGGCGTTGAGGGCTGGGTACATGTTCGTCCCTCCTCCCGCCCGGAGCTGGAGGATCTTCTCCTCGATCTCCTTGCGCCGGCTCGCCTCGGTGAGCGGGACAAGCCAGCGGTACTCCTGGTCGAAGGTGATGACCCCAATGAGATCACGTTCCCTGAGGAACTCCAGCACACTCGCTGCAGCTTCCTTGGCCAGCTCCACCTTGGCCGGTTCGTTCCCGAACCCACCCATGCTCCCGGAGGTGTCCAGGACGAGGACGACGGCGAGCGAGGGGAAGACCAGGCGGTGGCGGACGTCCATGGAGACAGGAAGGGTCTCCTCCAAGGGCGTCCCGTGGTACCCACCGGCACCGAAGCTGTGCGGCCCGCCTATCACGACAAGCCCGCCTCCCATTTCGGCCACATAGTCACGGAGGCCAACCATCTGGGCGCGGGAGAGGCCGGTGGCCGGGACGTCATCGAGGATCACTGCGTCGTAGGGGAGGAGCCCGACGGCAGCGGAGGGGAGCTCGCTGGGACGGGCGAAATGGACGCTGAACCCCTGGCGTACCAAGATTCCCTGGAGCGGCCCTGGGGAGGCGGAAACGTATAAAACCACCGGCTTCCCCTCCACAGAGACGTAGGCAAGCCCCCTGTTGTTCTCGGGGATGCCGTCGCGCGTCGAAAGCACCTCCACCTCGTACCTGAGGAGGCCAGGGACCAAGCCTTTCTGCTGGAATGGGACGAACGTCCGGCCAACCCGGAGGACGACGTTCCGCTCCTCGAGGACCTTTCCCTCCCCGATCAATCGCACCTGGGCCGGTTGAGGATCTGTGGATTCCACCACGGCCGTCACCGAGAAGACCTCGCCAACATGCACGCGATCTGGTGCGACGATGCGATCCACGAACACCTCTGGACCTTGGGAACGGAGGAGGGGGACCACGGAGATCTCCACACCCTCAGCCTGAGCCCTCCGTAGGGAGGAGTCCAACTCTCCGGTGTTATGCCCTCCATCGCTGAGGAGGACGATCCGCCTCCCTCCCTCTGCGGGGAGGAGGTCAAGGGCAGCCCGGAGGGCTGAGCCTATATCCGTGGAAGATGGATCCGGCGCAGGAGGAAAGGCTGTGAGGTGCAGGGACTCCACCGGTGCGGAGACCACGAGAGGCCTTCCTGCGAACAGGACGAGTCCTGCGCGCCCCTGAGAGGGGAGGAGCGCCGCCGCGCGGTTCAGGAAATCCAGGGCAACCTGCCTGGACCTTACATCCACGCTATCGGAGGCGTCAACGAGGAAGATCACCGTGAACGCCTTGGCAACGTCAGGGACCGCGAGCCCAGCCAGGGCAAGGATCAGGAGGGTAAGGAAGAGGAGGCGGAGGGGGAGGACCCAGCGGAGGAGGGGGACCCACCTCCTCCGGGACGCCACCACGAGGGGAAGCAAGGCCAGGAGGAGGAAGAGGAAGTGCGGCCGCGTGAACGTCACGCTCCCTCACCCCGCATGCGTGCGACCCGGCGTTGCCCTGAGGGGGTGGTCCACCCGCTCCAATGTGCGGAGCCGCGGCCCGCGCCACGAGGGGAGGGACGGCCCATCCGCCGGAGGAAGAGCGCCCACTCGAGAAGGGCCAGCAAGAAGGCGAACCCTACCCCCAGAGGCCAGAGCTCTCGGAGGCCTCCCCCGGCTCCCCCTGGCGAACGTCCCTCTCGATCAGGACGGGAGGAAGGGAGAAAGCGAGGGGCGATGGCCGACTCCTGCGGGGAGGTGAGGTTCGCGGCGAACCGGCGACTCCCCCAGGGCGTCCGGAGAGAATAGATCCCGGCCCGATCGAGGCGCCAGGACCAGAACCCACCCCGTGGGGTCAACTGGACCTTCTCCCCCGATGGGAGCTCCAGGAGGGCCTCCTGCCTCGCGCTCACCGGCGCAGGGATGAGGAGCTCCTCCCCGGCCCTCCACCCGGCGGGGACCCCCGCAAGCCAGGCAAGGGCGTTGGCGAGGAAGATCGGGAAGGCAGGCTTCAAGGCGAAGTCTGAGTCCTCAAGGTCGAAGGGGAGGAGGATCGCCCGGATCCCCTTCCCGTCGTAGATCCACAAGAGGGGGCTCTCCCCGCCAGCGAGCACCTGCCCGCCATGCGGGTGAATGCGGAGGCTCCTGCGGATGGTGAGGTCAGTGAGGTCCACGAACCGGAGGAGGGGATGGGTCTGATCCTGCCAGGCCACGGCAGGGTGGGCGATGTCCCCTTCCACGGTCACCGGGAGGTTGGAAGCCACCGTGCCGATGAGCAAGTACCTCCCCGGAAGGAGTTCTCTCGGTGGGGCCCGGTCCAGGATCACTACCTCTGCCCCAGCCCAGATGGAGGGGTCCTGGGGAGTCGTGCGGGATGCGGCGCGCACCGGGAGGACCCTGAGCGCCCGTTCTAGGAAGGGATTCCCTCTCGTCACCAGGAGGACGGAAGGGAGCGGGGAAGGGTCGACCACGAAGAAGGCCTGGTTATCTACCCCGAGGGCATCCTCTGCCTCCAGGACCGCCCGAAGCTCCCGGGCGCCTGAGGGGATGGGGAACGCAAGAGTCCGTGCTTCCCCTTGGGTGAGATCGACCACCTCCCTTCCCGCGAGCCGGCCGTCCGCATAGAGGACTACGGGCACGCGCCTCGCCCGGAGGGAGAAATTCTGTACGCGAAGGAGCAAGAGGTTCCCGCTCGTTGGATCCGAGCCTCCGTGGACGGCCACGATCCCGACGTTCTCGCCGGAGCGCCCCACGAGGTGGACATCCAGATCCGGTCCGCCCAAGTAAGGCTCGCTCCCATCTGTGAACAGGACGATCCTGAGTCCCTGCCTCGCCTGCGCCCGGGCAAGAGTAACGGCTCCGGAGAGATCCCCCTGGCTGTCCACGGGTTCCAAGCTCCGGATCGCCCTCCCTGCCCGCAGGTGATCCGCGGTGAGTCCCTGGACGATCCGCGGGGTGGGCGCGGAGGCGATGACCATGACTTCCTGTCCGGGGCGCAACTTGCGGAGGAGGGCCAGGGCATCCTTCCGGCTCACCTCGAACCGTGTCGGAGGCGTGTCGGTGGCCTGCATGCTCGCAGAGGTGTCCAGGATCAGCGCGAGGGGGTTCCCACCGCTGGCTCCACCAGGCACCACGGGCCTTGCCATGGAAAGAGCCAAGGCCGCGACCGCGAGGATCTGGAGGAGGAGAAGGAGGTTCTGCTCGAGGCGCCTGAGCGGGTTGCGGATGTAAAGCTCCTCCGTAGCCCTCTGCCACAGGAGGGTACTGCTGACGACGACCTCCTGTCTGCGGGCTCTGAGCATGTAGAGGACCACGAGGAGAGGGACTGCGAGCAGGCCGAGCAACCCCAGGGGGGCGAGGAGGTTCATGCGATCACCCCGGCCAAGCGTAAGTATCGGAGCACCAGATCCTCGAAAGGAACGGCGGTGGTCGCACGGACGTAGACGATCTGGTGGCGGAGGCAGAACTCCTCCAGCTCCTGGAGGTAGGCATCGCGCGCTCGGGTGAACCGGTCCCAGGCGATGCCGTTCAGAGTGACGTCGACGCGATCCCCGTGCTCGCAGTCGATGAGCTGCACGTCCCCCTCCAGGGAGGGAAAGAGGTCCTCGTCGTCGAGGATATGGCAGACAGCGAGTTCGAACCCGCGATATCGTGCGCGTTTCAGGGGCTCTACGGGCCCAGCAGGATCGAGGAGGTCGGAGAGGAGGACGATGAAGCCGCGCCGGCGTGCGCGCAGGAGGAGTTCCTCGAACGCCTTGGAGAGGCTCGTGGGCCCTCCAGCCTGGAGGGATGCCAGGAAACGGAAGAGACGAGGGATCTGGGCTCGCCCCTGAAGGGCTGGGAAGGGAACGTGGAGGCGGTCGGTCGCCCCCACTGCGATCACGCGATCAAGGCCTGAGAGACCGATGTAACCAAGCGCTGCAGCGACCTTCCGCGCATATTCCAGCTTCGGTGGCCGTCCAAAGGCCATGGACTGGCTCGTGTCGAGGAGGAGGAAGATGTCCATCTCCTCCTCGAGGTGGAAGAGCTTTACGAACAGCCGGTCAAGACGGGAGTAGACGTTCCAGTCGATATACCGGAAGTCGTCCCCGACTTGGTAGCTGCGGTAGTCCGAGAATTCCATGCCCCCACCAACAGCCCGGCTTCTCCTCTCCCCGCGCAGGAACCCTCGGGTGGGCCTCCTGAAGCGGAGGGAGAGGCTGTCGAGCCGGCGCAGGAAGTCTGGGTCAAGCAACAGGGCGTCCTCTGGCATCCACGACCTCCGGGGTCTCTGCAAGGATCCGTTGGACGATGGCATCGGGATCTAACCCTTCCGCCTCCCCCTCGAAGTTCAGGATGATCCTGTGGCGGAGGGCAGGGAGGGCGACCTCCCGGATATCCTCAAAGCTGACGTTGTACCTTCCCTGGAGGAGGGCCCGGACTTTGGCACCGAGGACCAGGGCCTGCGCTCCCCGGGGACTCGCCCCGTATCGCACAAATCTCTTGGCCATGGGCGAAGCCCCCTCCGCCTCTGGGTGTGTGGCCAAGATGAGCCTTGCTACGTAGTCCTTTACGTGGGATGCGATGGGGACTTCCCGGACGAGGTGCTGCATCGCCAGGATGGTGGGCCCATCGGCCACCACTGCAACCGCCTGGGTGGCGGTTGTTGTGGTCCTGTCGATGATCTCCACGAGTTCATCGGCCCGGGGGAACTGGACTCGGACCTTGAAGAAGAACCGGTCGAGCTGGGCCTCTGGGAGGGGGTAGGTCCCTTCCATCTCGATAGGGTTCTGGGTGGCCAGCACGAAGAAGGGCTCCTCCAGGGGATAGCGGACGCCCGAGGCCGTGACAGCGTGCTCCTGCATCGCCTCGAGGAGCGCCGACTGGGTCTTAGGGGTGGCCCGGTTGATCTCGTCGGCGAGAACGATCTGGCTGAAGATCGGCCCACGCTGGAACTCAAAGTACCGCCTCCCCTCTCGGTCCTGGACGACCACGTTCGTCCCTACAATATCCGCCGGCATGAGATCCGGAGTGAACTGGATGCGGGAGTACCGGAGGGAGAGGCACTGGCTGAGCGTGCGCACCAGGAGGGTCTTCCCAAGGCCTGGCACGCCCTCGAGGAGGACATGGCCGCCTGCGAAGAGGGCGATGAGAACCTCCTCGAGGACCTGCTCGTGCCCGACGATGACCTTACCGAGCTCTTCCCGGATCCGGCGATGGATCGAGCGGAACCACTCCGCTCGCGCTTCGAGGGTCTCCATCCTCTCCACCTCTCCCACGGGCTCCCTTGCGAAGGAAACAGACAGAAATCATGTCCCACCGCAGCTCCTGGGGCTTCCCCCGTGTCGGGGGTGACTTAACGCGCCAGCTCTTGGAAGTACTTACGGACAACCTCCCGGAAGGGGGCTGGGATGCGTGCCCGTCCCATATACCGATCAGCCTCCCTCATCGCCCCGAGGACCGCCCTGCGCGGGAGCAGGAGACTCCTGGACTCCTCCCCCTTCCCCACGACCTCTGTCCAACGCGACTGTCCTTCCCCGGGGCTCCCGTGGAGCTGGGAGGGGGTCTTGGGGGTATTCAGGCGAGGCGTGGGAGGTCCCGAGAACTCTACCACACGGCCCGTCCCCGGCTCCGTCCCGGAGTAAGGGCCGAGGGAGGGGGGAGTCGGCTCCTGCTCCCCGGGGACCCCCTGATCCAGGCCCGGGGAACGACTGCGCGGGGGTACCCCTCCCTCTCGTCCTGAGGGGGTTTGCGCCTCTGCGGAGCTCTGCCCCGCACCGCCTCGCGCAATGTTCTCTGCGGAACGCTGGAGCTGGCCCCTCGCCTGGGAGAGCCCTTCCTCATCTGCGAGCAACCGCCGAAGGGCCCGAACGGTCTCCTCTGCGCTTTCCAAGGCCCCTGCCGCACCCTGCAAGTCCCCCTTTTCAAGGTTCCGGCGGGCCTCCTGGAGCGTCTGGAGAAGGCCAGGCGGGAGTCCCTCCCCTTCTCGTTGCAGCTCGTCCAGGTTGTTGAGAAGCGTGCGCGGGTCCCTTCCCACCTCCCGCTCCTGGGGAGGAGCGGCACTCTCCCGGAGGGATCGGAGCTTCCGCGCGAGCGCATCCAGGCGGCGGAGGAGATCCGCGGGCGGTTCGCGCTCAACATCGATACCCTCGGCCTTAAGGCGCTCCTGGAGACGGTTCCTGGCTGTATCGAGCTCACGGGAAAGCTGCGTGACGCTCTTCAGGGCTTCAACGCGCTCCAGGCGATCCCCCTGGAACCGCCTCCCCAACTCGGCCAGCTCCTGGGAAAGACGCCTCGTCTCCGGGAGGACCTCCACCTTCCCTCTCTGCTCCAGCTCCCTGGCGAGCCGCTCTAGCACCTTCCCCTCCTCCCGGATCGTCTGGACGACTTGGGACGCTGGGGTTCCTGGGATCGTCACCCCTGTCAGGGCCAGTTCCCAGGCAAAAACCCCGGCGAGGGCAAGGATCAGCCAGGGCGTCCTCCTCGGCAGGGTGACGGGGAAAGCCCTGGCAACTTCCCGGGCCTCCACGCGGGAGAGGGCGTCCACCAGGAGGGGGCCTAGGAACGGGGAGGAGGGCTGGGTGTGCAAAAGCTCGAGCAACGTCGTCATGCGCTCGCGGAGCCCGAGACGGCGGTCCACAATTACTGCGACCTCAAAGAGGCTAGGACGTCGCACCCACCCATATCCCAGCCCGACCACCCCTCCTCCTAGGAGCGCTATAGCGACCATGAGAGGGGTGGAGAGGTCCATGGGAACGGCAAGCTGGAGGAGGAGCGTCCCTGCTACGAGGAGGATCCCTACGAGTTGGACCGAGACCGTCACCTCCAGGGAGCACGTCCACTGCCTCCTCCGGATCGCAGGCGCGAGTTTCTCCAAGAGCTTGCGTGGAAGCTGCCCGTCCCAAGCCCCCTCCCAGAGAGGCTGCCACGCTCTCCTGGCTCTCCCGCTACCCTCCGCGGAGGTGCGCATGGGATCCCCTCCCGCGCTGTAAACGCCACCCTGCCCACTCCAGGAACAACACACTCAAGACCGCATAGCTCCCCAGGGTCCAAGCCCACTCCCGACCCCCCTCGAAGGCCTCCCACAGGGCCTGGAAGGGGTTCAGAAGACGCCAGGGTTCCGGGAGGAGTGCGCTGAGCATGAAAAGCGTCCCGAGCCAGGCCCAGTGCACAAGGGAACGGACCCCCTCGGACTCGGAGAGGGTCATCCCCCAGATGGCTGTTGCCGCTGCCGCACACGTAGTCCCCAGCGTCAGCAACCAGCCCAGGAGGAACGGGACCGGGGAGGCGCCTGTGACCCCTAGGACAAGGGCTTGGAACGGCGCGGCCAGAGCGAGGAGCATCGCGCAGGAAAGCACTGCTGACGTGATCTTCCCGTACACGATCGTCCTTGAGGGGAATCGTGTCCCCGCGAGGTCCCAAATGCTCTTCTCCCCCTCGATCGCGATCTCCCCACAGGCGCTCGCGGAGATCAGATAGGTGAGGACGGCCATCTGGATGGCCAGGAGAATGTACGCAGAGCCGATGGGAAGTCGGGAGCCCCCCTCAAGCTCTTGAGGGACGAGCAATAGAGCGGTGGCCGCGAGAAGGGCCAGGGCAAAGGTTATGAGTCCCACACTTTTGGGACTCCGCATCCTGGCCCGGAGGTCTCCACGCGCCACTGCGTTCCGCACGCTTCCCCTTCCTACCTCCACTGGAGCCGGAGGATCAGGAGCACCCGCTCAGGAGGATTCCCCGCGATGGGGGGTGGTTCTAGGGAAAGCTCCACCCCCAGCGCACGAGGATCTACCCACCCCAGCAGGAAAGGACCGTCCCTTTCTTCCATGGTAGCACCACCAGGAAGCCGTGGAAAGACCCACTGCAGGAGCGCTCCCTCAAGAACAGTGCGTCCCAGCGCCCTTTCCCGCCCTGCGGTGTCGAGAGCAACCCACTGCCCCAGGCCGATGGTCCAGCGGCTCTCCCCTGGGGGGAGGGAGGGGAGGCGCCGGACCTTTCCCTGGAATACCAGCAGGAGATCTTCTAATGGTTGCGAGGACCGGTTCACCACTTCGACCTCAAGCTCCCCCTCTTTCCTTTGCACCCATCCGTCAAAGAGGGAGGGAAAGACCCCCGCCATTTCCAGGGCCGACAGGCTCCCGCTCCCGGTTACCCTCACCGCCCCCGGTTCAAACCGGACCTCTGCGGAACCAGGGGGAAGGGCGCGGACCAGGGGTAAGACCCTGGGCACAACGAGTTCAAACCGGCCCCCTCCGGGGCCGAACCGGCGCAGGTAGGAAGCGAGAACGCCTACTCCGGATCCCCCCTCCACCTCCATGGCACTCACCCAAGCGAGGGAAGCGCCCCGGCTCCTGATCGCAGTGCTTCCAGCCCAGAATCCCCCGCTGAAGGCTACTGCGGTGAGGAGGAGCCAAAGCCACCAAGAAGGCGAAGCGGTGGATCTTCGCAGCAACCAGCGGATCACTGTGACGTAGAGCATCATCCCGAGGCCAAGCCCGAGAACAACCCCCGGAGGAAGGGATCCCGAAGACGGAAGGACTTCCGTTGCCTCAGGGGTCACGACCCCTGAGGTGCGCGGACGAGCTTCGAGGAGCTCCCTCCACAGGGAGAACCTCCCCGACCACCGCAGGAAGGGAAGCGTCAGGTAATCGAACGCCCACATCACGACTTCCCCTCGACCCCACGGCCTTTCCACGATCAGAGGGGTCTCCCCCTCGGCAAGGGACACGCTCGAACCGGGAAGTGGCACTAGCGCTGCAACGGGGAGGGGATCCGGGAAGACGCCCCCAAACCGGGCCGCAAGGGTGCGAGGAGGGGGAAGCTGCTTCGTGGAAGTGGGGATGGCGGGGAGGAGAGGCGCGAGGGCCTCCCTGTCGATCCTGTGGAACCCCTCCCCCGTGCTGATGAGCAACCTTCCCCCCCGGGCGACCCAGCTCAGGAGGGCGCGACGGCGATCCTCATCAAGGCGGCGTCCAGAGAGGTCATGGATCACGAGGACCCGAACCCCTGCATAGGCCCAGGGATGTACCGGCAGGTCCTCCTCGTGGGCGTAGACCACCACCGGCAGAGGACTCCCCGCCGCTACTACCCCTCCCCGCACTTGGGAGAGGACGACTACGAGACCGTCTGCAGGACGGGGGCGAAGTTCCTTCGCGAATACCACCGCGCCTCCTGCACGGACCTCAACCCGGACCGGCCACCGGGCATCGACGTAGGGGATGGCGTGGGAGAGCTGGAAGACACCTCCTGGAGGGACCCTGAGGGGCCAGAGGTACTTTGTCACGGAGGGGTTCGTGCGGCTCCCCGCCCACGCCTCTACCATCACCTCGCCATCGATCCCCTTTTCTCCTGGATCGATGCGCACCTCCAGCGGAACCCAACCCCCCGGGGTTACGTAGCCATCGAACCCAATGCGGAGGGAGACCGAGAGAGGGGACTGTGCAGGAGCCGATGGGGGACGTACCAAGACGAGGCAGACCGCCCCCACAAAGAACAGAATGGGCATGGCCCTGGTCCGGCCATGCCCATTCTGCAGGAACGTACCCTCAGGACTCCTTCTTGGCAGAGTCTCCCGGAGATGCCCCACTTTCTTCCTTTTTAGAGGTCTCCTCCCTGGGCCCTTTCCGGTAGTCGGTGACGTGGAACCCTGGACCCTTGAAGATCAGGCCAACGGGGGAGTAGACCCGCTTGACCGGCCCGCCACACCGCTCGCATGCCGTGACAGGCCCATCGTTCACGCTCTGGAAGACCTCAAACTGGGCACCGCATTGCGTGCACCGGTACTCGTAAATGGGCATACCCCGCTCCTCCCAACTGTGCACCTGAAGGCATCCCAGATTCCTTGCAGGGGTTCAGGGAACCCCACAGTCTGCTTCCTATTTTAGCCCCCTCCTCTCCCCTGTCAACACCAGGAGCTCCTCCATCCCCCGGAAATTCCCCCTAGGCGGCAGGGAACTCCACGGGCCGGATAACCCAGGCCCACCAAATCCATGAATCATCCTTGCGCCCGCTCCTCCCCCTGCGGTAACATGGGGACATGAGCTACCACAACCACCCGCACTACTGCGATGGTTCAGGGACGGTCGCAGAGTACGCCGAAGCGGCCGTCGCATCTGGCCTCGACTCCCTGGGGCTCTCCTGCCATGCCCCGGTCCCCTTCCCCTCGGAGTGGAACATGCCCCTGCATTCCCTCCACGCCTACTGCGCCGAGGTCGCCGAGGCACAGGTTGCATACCGGGGCAAGCTCCGCCTCTTCCTCGGCGTGGAGCTGGACTATCTCGCCCCGGACCTCATCCCCGAGGGCGAAGCCTTCCAACGGGAGCACGTCCTCACGCAGCCTCTGGACTACGTCGTGGCGAGCGTGCACTTCGTCGGCCGGGACCCTTCCGGGGTCCCCTGGACCATCGATTGGACGGAAGAGTCCTTCGCCCGCCAGCTGGAAGAGATCTACCGCGGGGACGTGCGGAGGCTGGTCAGGGAGTACTACCGCCATGTTGCGGCCATGGCCGAGGTTGCCCCGCGCTGGGGCCTTCCGGTAATCGTTGGGCACCTGGACAAGATCAAGATGTGGAACATCGATGGCCGCTACTTCCCTGAGGACGCACCCTGGTATAGGGCTTCGGTGGAAACAGCGCTCCAAGCCATCCGCGCTGCCGGGTTGGTGGTGGAGATCAACACCGCGGGCCTCCGTACGGAGCACGGGGAGCCCTACCCAGCGCCCTGGATCCTTCGGCGCTGCCGGGACTTGGGCATCCCCATCACCGTCTCCTCCGACGCCCACAAACCCGAAGATGTCGTGGCGCAGTTCCCTGAAGCCCTGGCGATCCTGCGGGACGTAGGCTACACCGAAGTGGCTGCGCTTGAAGGCAGGCGCTGGACCCTCAGGCCGTTCGCGTGAGGGCGATGGCAGGTGAGAAGAATCGTTCCCACCAAGATCCCTCAGCCGCGCAGGGAGCCCTCATCAGCCACGGCCCGACCCAGGCGGGCCGATCAGCGCGCGGATATGCTCGACGAGTCGGGCAATGGTAAATGGGCGGACGATCGTCTCGCCGATCCCTAGCCGCTGCGCGCGCTCTCGCTCCAGGATACCGACGGCGGCAAGAACCCGCGCCTGGATCCCTGAGAGCAGCTGGATGACCGCCTCATCAGGTTCCTTCAACCCGGCAAGGTCGAGGACCACAAGGCGCGGAGCTTCCCCGCGCTGCAGGAGGAAGCGGCCATGGCGTACCGTGGGGACGGCGACGACGTGGTATCCCTCCTCCGTGAGCTGGGCGAGGATGAACGCCCGTAGCCGCCGGTCGGGGATGATGAGGAGGACATCGGGCCCAGACGAGTACCCCACGGATCGTCAAGGTTCCACCACGAGGTGGCGGATCTCCTTTCGCAACGCAGTGTAGGCGATGTGCACGATCCCGGAGCTGTCTGTCACAATGGCCGGATAAGAGTACTCCCCAGGTCCTTCCTCGATGAGGAGGACGTTCCGCCAGGATGCGCCTCCATCGACGCTCTCCGCCAGGCAAAGGGGATAGCGCAGCTCCCACTGCATGGGCTCGCGCCCGAGGTCTGTATCGTTGTAGGCCAACCACAGGCGCCCGTCAGCGAGCCGCACCATATCGATCCCGGAGTTGGGGTTCCGCAACATGGTACTCCTCAGGTTCACCCAGGTCCGCCCTCCATCGAAGCTTTCCACCTGCCAGATCCGGCCAACTCTGGTGCGCATGAGCATCAATAGCCGCTCCGGTTCGGGCTGGGCCAGCGTCCCCTGAATCATCGGCACGCCACTCCCTGCCCCGATGCTCAGGTCGTCGAAGCGCCAGTCCGTGGTAACCGTGGATACATCCAAGCGGGCGATCCCAACCTGCCAGCGCACCTCATCGTACACAGGGAGGAGGAGCTCGTTCCCCACGCGGATGGGTTTGTTCTTCGTGAGGATCCCCCTCCTGTCGAGGAGGAGCATCTCCTCTCCCCAGGTCCATCCTCCATCCAGAGAGATCTTCCCACAAGGCTTCCCCCCAGTGCACCATTCCCCCCACACGCGGAAGTACACCAGCCAAATCGCCCCCCCTGCGCCCGTGAACAGGACGGGGTTCCCGCAGGGATGCCCGTCTGCGGGCGCGATGAGGACGGGCGGGCCCCAAACCTCTCCTCCCGCCGGGAGACGGGCCAAGTAGATCCCCGAGTCCGGGAGCCCCTCGCGCGTCCCCCCGAACCAGGCTCCTAGGAGATCCCCATTCTCCAGGGGGAGGAGCGTGGCTCCATGGCAGAAGGCCGTGGGCAGGGGATTCGTGACACGATACCGGGCGATGATCCGCATAGGCTCCCCTCCGCCGGGCAATTGCAGACTCAGCGATACGACGTCATGGTGATCCCACGGATGATGGACCGCTGGAAGAACAGGTACACGACGAGGGCAGGGAGTGCCGCCAGGGTCGACCCGGACATCAGGATCCCGTAGTCGATGTCGTAGGCCCCCTGGAGGGCGCGTAACCCTACGGAGAGCGTGAGCATGTAGGGTTTCTGCAGGGCGATCATGGACCAGAAGAACTCGTTCCAAGTGAAGATGAACATGTAGATGCCCATGGCCGCGAGTGCCGGGCGGGAGAGGGGGAGGATGACATGCCAGAGGATCCGGAAACTCCCGCAACCGTCTACCCGTGCGGCATCGTCCAGCTCCTGCGGGATGTTCAAGAAGAACTGGCGCAACAGAAAGACCCCAATGGGCATTGCGGCGATAGGGAGGAAGACGCTTGGGTAGGTGTTCAGGAGCCGGAGGCGGTTCATCAGGAAGTACAAGGGGATGACGTTGACCTCCAATGGGATCAGCATGGAGGCGAGGAAGATCAAGAAGACGACGTCTCGCCCCCACCACTTGAGGCGGGCGAACGCGAACGCTGCAGGGATAGAGACGACCAGGGAGAGCGCGGTGCTCGAGGTGGAGATGACCACGCTGTTCGTGAACCAGCGGAGGAAGGGCCACCGCTCCAGGACGACCCGGACGTGCTCGAGGGTCAACTGGTGCGGGATCCAGGTCGGAGGGAGGGCGAAAATCTCGGGTGTGGGCTTGACGGCAGTGGAAGCCATCCAGACCACAGGTAGGACCCATACGATGGCAAGGCCTGTCAGGCCCAGAGCGTAGAGGAGACGTCTCATGCTCATAACTCCGTCCCGTACCCCAACCAGCGGAATGCGAGGAGGGTGAGGGCCAGCATGACGACGAACAGGACCACGCCCACAGCGGCTGCCTGACCCATCTCCAGGTAATCGAACCCGATGCGGTACATGTACAGGGCGAGGACCTCCGATGCCCTCCCTGGGCCTCCCTGGGTCATGATGAGGACCTGGCCAAAAGCGGTGAACCCAGAGATCGTGGTGAGGACGACGGCGAATAGGATCGCCGGGCGCAGCAACGGGAGTGTGATGGCGAAGATCATGGTATACCAGCGCGCGCCGTCGATCTGCGCGGCCTCGTAGAGCTCTACGGGGATGTCCTCCAGGGCAGCCCGGAAGAGGACCATGCGATAGCCCACGAGCCACCAAGTGGTGGCAAAGGCGATGGCCGGAATGGCCCAGCGTGGCTCGTTCAGGAACACGGGGAGGCGCAGGCCCAGTTGCTTCGCAGTGATGAGCACGATCCCGAAATCTGGATCGAAGAGCCAGCGCCAGACCAAGCCCACGATCGAGACGGTGAGGAGGTACGGAAAGAACAGGGCTGCCTCGACGACCCGTGCCCAACGCATGTGCTGGGCACCGTGCACGAGGAGCGCGAAGACGAGGCCAAGGGAGACGATCAGGGGGACCACCAGGATGGCGAACTCGAACGTATTCCCGAGCGCCTCCCAGAACCGGGAGTCCCGGAGCAACCGCAGGTAGTTCAGGCCCCCCACGAAGACCGTGGAGCCAAAGGGGTCCCAGTGCGAGAGGCTGATCACGATCCCGTAGAGGACAGGACCCAGGCGGAAGAGGGTCCAGAGCGCGAGGAAGGGGAGGATGAACACCACCACCTCCCCTCCTCGCCTGATCCGTTGACTCCAAGGCTTCCTCGCCACCACGGATCTCACAGGTTCCTCGAGAGCGCCTTTCAATCACCCCGCCAAATCCGTTTCAGGATTTTCGCGGGGAGCCCGACACGGGGGAAGCTCCAGTTTCTGCGGCGTAGCATGGTTTCTGTCCGTTCCCTTAAGAGGCGAGGACCCGGTTCACCTCGGCTTCCGCACGGCTGAGCGCTTCTTTGGGGCTCAGCCGGCCATTATACGCCTCTTGGATGAACGGCTCAATGGCGGCATGGATGCGCGGAGCTTTCTCGTGGATCAGGGGGTAATGGAGCCACCCCCGCCTCGCCATGTCCGCGAACTTCCTTAGGGCGATCTTCCAGGTATCCGACTCCTGGAGGGCCTTGCTTCGCTGGGCTGGCAAGTACGCCGGGATGTGCCCCCCGTAGATCCCCCACAGGTCGGAGTGCTCGTTGATCCACTTGATCGTCTTGATGGCCAGCACGAGTATCTCATCGGGCACCCTGGCGGGCTGCCTGGGGATGACCAGGTTGTGGCTGTCGCCCCAAGTTACCGGTTTCTGGAAGAACTTCGGCACATAGTGGAAGCCGAAGTTCACCCCGCTCGCTTTCGCTGTGGGGAAGTACCAGTTCCCCGCCAGCAACATCCCAAGCTGGCCGGCGGCGAATTGCTTGAATCCATCGGTCCCGGGCTGGTTCCAGCCACGCTTGTGAATCATGCTGACGAGGTAGTCCAGGGCCTGCAGGCCCCGCTCATCATTGAAGGCAGCCCGCCTCCCGTCTGGCGTGAGCAGCTCGCCTCCCTGTCCCCAGAAGAGGATCTCCCAGGCCCTGCGGATCTTCCGGGGAAGGGCGTCCTCGGCGGGGTGGAAGGCGAACTTCCCTGTCTTCGTCTTGATGGCGTCTGCCGCCCGTTCAAACTCCTCGCGGGTCTCCGGTGGCTTCTCCGGGTCGAGGCCGGCCTGCCGGAAGAGATCTTTGTTGTACCACAACCCCCACATGTGGGTGTCCAGCGGGACGAGATAGCGCCGTTCCCGGTAGACTCCTGCGTCCCACACGGATTTGACGTAGTTCTCCCCACGGATGCCGGCGATGGCCAGCAGGTTGCCTGCACGAGATTCCTCCAGCGGGGTCAGGGCGCGGTAGACGTCCAGGATACGGCTGGTGTGGCAGATGCCGATGTGTGGCGGGTTCCCTGCCGCTACGGAGGCGAAGAGCTGGGCGTAGTACTCCGCCCACTGCCCCTGGGTGAGGCTGATCTGAACGTTCTTGTGCTGTTCGTTGAACAGCTTGACGATGCGCTCCATGGCTTGAGCATCCCCGCTGTGGAAAAGGGTGTTGAACTCAAGCACCTGGACTTGCGCGAGGGCCTTGAGGGGAAGCCCCACCTCCGTCGCCGCAGCGAGGGTTGCCAGGCCCACGAGGCGCAGGAAGTCTCTCCGCCCTACCTTCCCATCTAGCAAGCTCCGTCCTTCCATGCTTCCTCCCTCCTTCTCGCTTCTTGAGGTTTCCCCCAGCGAGGCCACACCAAACCCCCCTCTCAGGGTCCCGATGGGGGGATTGAAAGCGTTCTCAGCTCTCGGAGCTTCCTCATGATCTCGCTGGCCGCGGCTCCAAAGTACTCAGCCAGCCCCTTGTAATCGGCATAGAGTTCATCGTAGATCGAGACGTGCCCGGGAACGGGGCGGAGCACCGTCCCTTTCCTCGATCCCATCCGCTCCGCAGCTTCCTGGACGCTCCCATAGACTCCCGCGGCAGCTGCCGCGTAGATGGCGGCGCCCACAGCAGAAGCGTGGAGGACCTGGGAGTCGAGGACCTCTCGCCCTGTCACGTCAGCAATGATCTGGAGGAGCAGTTTGTTCCGCTCAGCCACGCCACCACAGACCCGGATCTCTTCCACGGAGAGACCGCCTGCTTCGAAGGTCTCGATGACCCTGCGCGTCCCGAAGGCGGCAGCTTCCAGGAGGGCACGGTAGATGTGGGGAGGCTCTGTGGCAAGAGTCAGGCCGACGATCATCCCCGAGAGGTTGGCGTTGACATAGGGGGTGCGGCAACCGTTCCACCAGTCCAGAGCTAGGAGCCCGGACTCCCCGGGCCGGAGCCTTGCCGCCTCCTGCAGGAGTTTCCCGAACGCCTCCTCTTCTCCGCCGTAGAGGGCGGCCGCGTGGGTCAGGACATACCACTCGAAGATATCTCCGAAGGAGACCTGTCCGGCCTCGTACCCGAAGAAACCGGGGATGATGCCATCCTCCACCACCCCGGAGATCCCTGGGATCGCCAGGTACTTCTCGCTCAGGAGGAGGTGGCAGGCGGACGTCCCCAGGATGGCGACGAGAACCCCTGGCCTCGTTACTCCCATGGCCGGGACGGAGGCGTGGGCGTCGATGACGGCTGTGGCGACGGGGATCCCTTCCCGGAGGCCTGTCCGCTCCGCCCACGAGGAGGTCAATCCTCCGGCGGGAAAGCCCAGGGGCTGCGGCGGAGCGAGCTTATCCAGCGCACGCGGGAGATCGGGATGGAGCCGGGAGAGGAACGCCGCCTCAGGATAGCCCCTCCCCTTCTGCCAATGGGCTTTGTACCCTGCCTGGCAGACGCTCCGCACCTCTTGTCCTGTGAGCTGCCAGGTGATCCAGTCCCCTCCTTCAATGAGGCGGTCCGCAGTCTGGAAGACATCGGGGGCCTCCTCCAGGATCTGCCAAGCCTTGGCCCACAGCCATTCCGAGGAGGTCTTCCCCCCGTAATACTTCAGGAGATCCCACCCGGAAGCGTTAATGCGGTCGGCATACGGCTGGGCCGCATGGTGCTTCCACAGCATGGGCCAGGCGTGCGGGCGGGCACGGAATCCGTCCAAAAGGCAAAGGGGCACACCCTCCCGTGTCGCGGGGAGGAGCGTGCACGAGGTGAAGTCCACGCCGATCCCCACGATCTGGTCCGCCGTCGCCGCGCGGGCCATCTCCCGCAGGAGGCCCTCAAGCGCATCGAGCCAGTCCTGCGGATGCTGGAGTGCCCAGTCGGCGGGAAGGGGCGTCCCATCAGGGAGGGAGTGATCCAGGACACCGTGGCGGTAGCGGTGGACTTTGGTCGCGACCTCCTGACCATCCCCAACATCCACCAGGACGGCCCTGGCCGACTCTGTCCCGAAGTCGATCCCAACCGTGTACGCCATCGCTCCTCTCCCCGGCGCCGGTCGCGCGGTACCTCCCTCCCCTAGGCGAAGACCCGGGCTTCGATGCCGAGGATCCGGCAGACCCAAACGAGCTCTTGCACCCAGTTGCCGTACACCCCGTGGATGTGGTTGCTGTCGTATTCGGCGAGAAACTCCTCCGGGGTGACCTTGAAGCGGGCGAAGGCATGAGGCCACTCCTTCGTGGTGGCCTCCGCCTTCTTCCAGGCGATCTCCTCGGGGAACTCCACGAACTCCGCGGGGAGGATGGCCATCCAGTACATCCCCTGCCTTCGCGCGAGGCGCGCCAGGGTCACCTCCCCTGGCGCTGCGATGTGGGCGACGGAGGCTCCTCCGGCGGGGAAGTAGAGGATGGCGGGAAAGAGCTGGACTCTCGGGAGGTTCACCTCAGGGTCGAAGGACTTTCCGGCGAAGTACGTGGCGTGCTGGCCCGAGTTGCACAGGTCCCACACATCGTCCGCCGCGTCGTAGTGACGGACATCTGCGAACAGGACAGGGGTTCCGGTGAGGTGCTTGAAGATCTCCATGGTCAGGGCACCGTCCATGTCTGCCTCGGTGGCGCATACGATGGGCTCGTGCGGCCCCTCCCAATCGTAGGGGTCGTTCAGGAAGGCCTCGGCGACGTCCATGGTGCAGAAGTGGTCCGTCAGCTCTGGCTGTCCCTTAATCCCGCAGAAGTCCAGGCGCCATTCGTCGACGATCTCCCGCACGGCATGGTAGGAGCGGATCTGCCGCTTGAGGAGCTCAGGGGTGAGCTTGTTCCCGTCGTAGTGGATCTTGCCCACGTGGCGCTCGAGCCAGGCAAATCCGGCTTCGACGCGATCCTCAGGAACGCCCTGGCTCCGCCGGACGATCTCGAACTGATCGATGTGCTCGACGTCGATGCCGAACTGGCGGCGCCACTGGTCCAGCGGGGCCTGGGCCGTGTACATACCCATCGACCTCCCCCCAATGAGGCCGTAGGTTTCCCCCCGTAACCGGTTTACGGCCACGGCGGCACGGAGGAATTGGAGCACCCGTGTGAACACGCGATCGTCGGCCACGTCCCCGCTCACCCGCGCATGGAAGGCCCCCACCTGGTCCAGCGCTCCTGCGCTCGCCAGCATGCCCACGAGGCCGGGGTACTGGGGGTTTACGTTGCTGAACAAGAGGAACGGCCCAGGGGCGAATTGTGCGGCGATGGCCGGGAGATGAGGGAAGCTCCAGATGGCGAAGTTGAAGATCGTGGCCTCCACGCCCTCTGCCGCGAGATAGCGGGCCTCGCTCTTGGCAAGATCGGTGGTCCAAACGATCTCCCTCCCGGTCACCACCTCCCAGCCCTCCTCGCGTAACCTCCGCGCCAGTGCCTCCTGGAAGCTGCGCGTAAGCGGCAGCAGCTCCTGATGGACGTGGCGCCTCCCATCGGAGAAGGTTAAGATCCCGACCCTGCGCGCCCTCACCTCGCTGCCCTCCCTCAGGCCCCCCAAGGATCTCCCGCGGGGGATTGTGATAACGTTCTCATACATTCGACGTGGTCTGGGTAAGTTCCTCCTCGCCGAGGGAAATTTCCCTAGCCATCCCAGCAGGAGCCTTCGGGCTTCTGGGCGAAGAGATATGAGAACCTTCACAGAACTATGGCCACGCTCAAGGACGTCGCGCGACAGGCTGGTGTCTCCGTGGCTACGGCGTCACGGGCGCTTGGGGGATATGGGTACGTGAGCCCCGAGACGCGCAGCAAGGTCCTGCGCGCAGCCAGGCTCCTCGACTACCACCCGAACGCCCTCGCCCGGAGCATGGTGAAGAAGCGGACCCATACCCTCGGGGTCGTGGTCTCGGACAACGCGAATCCCTTCTTCGCCGCGGTGGTCCGCGGGATCGAAGACGTGGTCCACCGACACGGCTATGCCGTCATCCTGTGCAATGCCGACGAGGACCCAGAGAAAGAGGAGATGTACCTGCGGATCCTCCGGGAGAAGCGGGTCGACGGCCTCCTCCTGGCGCCCAGCGGGGAAGCCGGGCGCTTCCTCCGCGCCTGGGCCAGGGAAGGCCTCCCCCTCGTCCTCATCGATCGGAAGATCGAGGGGATCGCGGCCGACGCGGTCATCGTGGACAACAGGAGCGGGGCGAAGGAAGCGGTCGCCCATCTCATTGGCCTTGGACACCGTCGCATCGGGACAATCTGTGGACCACAGCAGGTGTACACAGGATTCGAGCGCCTGCAGGGCTACCTCGAGGCCCTCCGGGAAGCTCAGATCCCCGCGGAGAAGGACCTGATCAGGGAAGGGAACTTCAAGCAGGACAGCGGCTACCGCCTGGCCCGGGAATTCCTAGAGATGGACGATCCCCCCACTGCCTTGTTCGTGGCCAACAACCTCATGACCATTGGCGCCCTCCTGGCCTTGCGAGAGGCAGGGGTGCGCATCCCCCAGGACATGGCGGTTGTGGGGTTCGACGACATGGAGTGGGCATCGATCCTCACCCCTCCCCTCACCGCTGTGGCCCAGCCTGCGTACGCCCTGGGGGTTAACGCAGCCCAGCTGCTCATGCAGCGCCTCCTCCGAGGTCCATCCCCGCAACCGCAGGAGATTGTGCTCAAAACCCGCCTTGTCGTCCGTGAATCCTGTGGGGCCTCCCTCCACCTTCGCTCGCGTCAGAGCAGATAGCCTAAGTCACCCCGCCAAAATCCTGAAACGGATTCGGGCACCCTGCCAAAACCCACAGGCGGGTTTCGGTGGGGATCCCGACACGGGGGGAGTTCCAGTTGCTATGGTGTTACATGATTTCTGTCCGTTTCCTTCAGCAGGCGAGGACGCTCTAACCCCATCTCGCGAGGAGGGGAGCACCCCCGCTGCACCTGGTATAATGGGAGGTGGCTGTACAGTGCCGCGTAGGATGGGACAGGACTGGGACCCATCACCGGCGACGTTCCGCTACCAAGAGCTCCACGTGGCGTCTCTCTCTGCGGCGGGGAGAGGAGGAGGGAAGGCCCGTCAACATCCCCTCCGGCTGGCCACCGGCTGACCGTGCGGGAATCCTGCGGTGGAGGAGGTGCACGATGAAGAGCTGGAGGGTTTTCGCCCTTACTGCTACCCTGGCCTTTTTGATCCAGGGGCTCCCGGCAGTTCAAGCTGCCCAGGTCGTCTTCCCGTTGACCGTGATTGGCCCCTGGTCCGGGCCAGAGATGCAACAGTTCCTCCCCGTGTTGACGGCTGCAGAGAAAAAACTCGGCGTCAAGATCCGCTACCGCATCTACCGCGCAGAAGACCTCGCGCAGGTCCTCCCTCCCCAGTTTGAAGCGAAGCAGGCGCCCGGGGATGTGATCTTCATGTGGGACTGGTGGATCACCAAGAACAAGGACCACGCAGTCGACCTGACCGACGTGTGGCGGAAGGAGGCGGCCCAGTTCCTCTTGAAGCCCACACAGGTGGGTGGCAAGGTCTACGCTGTCCCCTATGTCCTATGGGTGAAACCGGGATTCTGGTATCGGAAGTCCTTCTTCCAGAGGAACAACCTCAAGCCGCCAGCCACCTGGGAGGAGTTCCTCTCGCTCCTGGACCGGATCTCCAAGATCCCCGGGGTGAAGAGAGCCATCATCACAGGGGACGGTGTGGGCTGGCCCGTCGGGGACCTTGCCGAGCATTTCCTCATCACGTTCGGTGGCCCTGAGCTCCAGCGGAACCTCATCGCCGGGAAGGTGAAGTTCAAGGATCCGAAAGTCCGGGCGATTTTCGCAGAGCGGCTGGTCCCCCTGCTCGGGAAGTACTTCAGCGACCCTGTAGAGTGGACGCAGGCCATCGATCTGTGGTGGAACGGAGAGTACGGTCTCTACTTCATGGGGAACTGGCTCACCGGCATGGTCAAGGACCCCAAGGATCTCGGCGTGTTCACCCTCCCGGGCGCGAAGGGGACCGTCGGGGGCACGGACTGGGCGTTTGTGCCCAAGTACAGTGAGAACGTCCAGGCGGCCAAACGCCTCGTCGCTTTCCTGATCAGCAAGGAGGGGATGGAGATCCGCGCCAGGCAAGGCGGCAAACTGGCCAGCCGGAAAGACATCTCACCGACTGTCTACCCGCCTGCCGACCGTGCCCTTGCAGAAGCGCTGGCGAAGATCCAAGACCCCACCGTGCCCGACTTGGACGACGCCGTGGGAGGGGACTGGCAGCGGCTTTGGTGGGATCAGATGAAACTGCTGTGGGTTCGCCCTCAGGCGCTGGACGAGGTCCTGAGCACCCTTGATGAGAAATTCCCCAAGAAGTAAGGATCCCGCGGGGGAGGGCCGGGAAAGGTCCTCCCCCCACCCTCCTCAACCAGCCGTCATCGCGCGTCTAGGGTACCACTGGGCCGGGAGAATCCTTGGCTTCCGACGCATGATGCGCCGCTGGATCACGCCGCTCCTGTTCATCGCCCCGGCACTCCTCTTGATCGTGTTCTTCATCATCCTTCCGGCGGTGCAGACGGTCTGGCTGAGCTTCTTTACCAAGGAGGGCACCTTTGCAGGTCTCCAGAACTTCGCTCAGGTCCTCAAGGATTCGGAAACCCTGAACCTCCGTCGATTCCCCTCCCAGTCACCCCCCTGGGGTTCCATCGTCCACAATATCCTGTGGACCCTCCTCCACCTCCCCTTGACCGTAGGCCTCGGGCTCGTCCTCGCCGTCCTCCTCGAACGGGCGTGGGGGGCCACGTTGTTGAAGTCCATCATCTTCCTGGGTATGGTGACCCCCATGATCGTAGGGGGCGTGATCATCCGCTTCCTCTTCGACGAGAACGCAGGTCTCCTCCCGGCAATCTTCCGGGCCATTGGACTTCCGGGGCTCGGCCGGAGCTGGACCGCTTATCCCGAGACAGCACTCCTCGCCCTCATCCTTGGCTCCGTCTGGCTGTGGGTGGGGTTCAGCATGGTCTTATACAGCGCGGGCCTTTCCACCATTCCCCGGGAGTACTACGAGGCAGCGAGCGTGGATGGCGCCAATGCCTTCCAGCAGTTCCTGCACATCACCGTCCCAAGCCTCAGGCCTGTTACCACCGTGATCGTCGCGATGACGATCCTCTGGGAGCTCAAGATCTTCGACATCGTCTACACTGCCACCCTCGGGGGGCCTGGCGGCTCTTCCATGGTCCTTGCGCTCCAGATGTACTTCTACGCCTTCCGCGCCCTGCAGTTCCACCGCGCTGCTGCGGTGGCAACGCTCCTCACCGCCCTCACCTTGGTGGTGGGGGTCTGGTTCGTCCGGACGACACGTGCGATGGAGTGAGCGGGATGCGAAGGATTCCCTCCCATCGGCTCGTGCATCACGTCGTGGTGTGGACCGTTGGCCTGATCTGGATCGTGCCCTTCCTGGGCATTCTGATGAGCGCCCTGCGCCCCCAGAGCGAGCTCGTGCACGGCTGGTGGCGTCTTTCCCCGCTCACGCTCTCCCTGGAGAACTTCGCCCGCGCCTGGAACCACCCCACGGCACCTGTGGGGGAGGGGATCCGGAACTCCCTCTTCATGGTGATCCCGGCGACGATCCTTCCCCTCCTCGTCAGTTCCCTCGCTGCCTACGGCCTCCTCCGGTTCCACTTCCCGTTGCGCGGCCCCCTCTCTTTGCTCATTGTGCTCCTGCTGGCCATCCCCCAGCAGATGGTCGCCGTCCCGCTGTTCCGGTTCCTTCGGGACCTCGGCTTGATCAACACCTACACGGGCTTGATCCTCGCGCACTCTGCCTGGGCCCTGCCGTGGATGACCATGTTCCTGCGGAATTACTTCGCCACCCTCCCGCTGGAGGTGGAGGAGGCGGCTAGCATCGATGGCGCCAATAGCCTGCAGATCTTCACTCGCATCGTCCTCCCCTCCAGCCTCCCGGGCCTCGCCTCCGCCGCTGCGTTGCAGCTCACGTGGGCGTGGAACGACTTCTTCCTCGCCCTGATCTTGATCTACGACCCGGCGAAGCTCGTGGCCACGCAGCGGATCCCTTTGCTGCGGGGGCAGTACCACATCGACTGGGGGGTCCTCACGGCGGCGTCAATCCTGACGATGGCTATCCCCGTCCTGGTCTTCGCCCTCCTACAGCGCTCCTACATCCGGGGGTTGATCGGCTGGACCCTGAAGTAGTCCGTCGTTCAGCCCAGAAGGGAGACCATCAAAGCCAGGTGGTCGATGAGGTCCCGGGTGATGAGGAAGTTCTGTCGGACGTATTCGCGCGCGTTCTCCCCCATCTGGCGGGCTAGATCGGGGTTGTTCAGGAGGTAGCGGATGCGGAACGCGCATCCCTCCACGGAGTTCACCGTATAGCCATTGACGCCGTAGATGATCTGGACGGTGATCCCTCCGGCGAACCCTCCAATGACCGGCTTCCCCTTCCACATCCCCTCGGCCACGGTCAATCCGAACCCCTCGCGGATCGACTTCTGGAGGATGATGGTCGCCGCGCGCTGGAGGGCGTTGATCTCGAGGTTCGCCGTCGGCGGGAGGACGAGAACGTGGATGTCCGGATCCCCCGCGGCTGCCTCCAGCACCTCGGAGAGCACCTGAGGCCCCTCAGGGTCGTCCTCGGCGCTGCCTCCGGCAAGCACGAGGCGGCAGTCGTCATGCTTCTTCACGATCCGGTACGCATTGATCACGCCAATGGGATCCTTGAACCGGTCGAAACGGGAGACCTGCAGGAGGATCGGCTTGTCTCGGGGGATGTTGAGGCGGTCCAGGACCGCATTGACCTCCTCCTCAGTGAGGTCGCGGTTCTTCTCGGAGAGGGGGTCAATGCTGGGATAGATGAGGTACTGGGGGATGGGGAGCCTCTGGGAGAACTTGGGGAGGGAGAAGATGGCGCCATCGTACTTGACGATGAACTGCCGGATGAAGTTCCAGGCCCTCCGCTGCGGGCGGGAGATGTCGATGTGGCAGCGCCAGATCCACTTCCCTCGCTTCGGCGCATACGCAATGAGGGCCGCAGGCTGGGGATCGTGGACGATCATTACATCGGCCCCGAGGTCCAGACGGGCAGCGTTCTCCCGGTTGACCTCAAGGTAGGTCTGGAGCATCTCCTCGGTGAACACCTGCTCCTGTCCCTGGAGGGCATTGTGGAAGCTCTTGGTGACCCGGAAGAAGGCCTCCGATCCCGAGATCACCTCCCACCGCGCCTCCACGCCGAGATCCTGGAAGAGGGGGATGTAGCGGTGGAGCATCTCTGCGACACCACCGCCGACGCGCGTGGAGTTCACGTGCACGACGGATCGCCCTCGGACGCGCTCGGCCAGGCGGTAGATGAGGTCGATGATGTTGGGGGGGACGACCTTCCGGTAGTCGTCCAGGAGGGGTGCCCTCTCAGACATCGCCTGCCTCCTCAAGGACGCGGTCCAGCAGGGCGAGGAGCCTCGTGCGGAACCCATCGAGGCTGCTCACGTAGGGATTCAGCCGCCGGATCTGTTCGGCAAGGTCCGGGAGACCCAGCTCCTCCTCCAGCCACACGCGGGGATCCGCGGGGTGCTGGTTCGTGCGGCGTACGACGCCGAAGAAGTGGTAGTAGATGGCTCCCAGGTCGACCATTTGGACGCCGTCGCGGAACTCCCGTAGGGTACGCACCTCGATCCCCGTGGGGATCTCAATGAGCGTGGACCGCATGAAGTGGAAGGGCTCCCCGTACACCACCCTAGGGATGGTGGGGAGGGAGGAGAGGTGGTCGTCGATGATGGTGACGAGCTCCGACCGCAGCAACTCGATATCCTCGTAGTCGAAGGGGTCCACCACCGCCAAGCGCTCGCCGAGGACGCGGTCCCGCACTTGGATCGCAGCCCAGGTGGCGAAATCGTTGGGATAGGGACTTGCCAGGTACTTGCTCCGGAGGAAGTAGCTGAGGGTGTGGTAATGAATGGAGTCGGCCGGAACCTCCTCGATCCCCTCAAGGAGCTCTCGCTCGTCCCATGCCGTCCGTCCGAGCATCTCCTTCAGTTCGTGACAGGTGATGAACGCAAACGGCCTCCTCGCCGCGCGCATCGTCCCCTCCGAGCGGACCTGAGCCCGCACCGCGTTCCCCATCCAATGTAGACCAAAGGAGGGTTGTTTGCAACCTCAGGCACGCAGCGCCTGCTCGATCACCTGAGCCTCGCGCGCGATCAGGATCGCCCACTGCCCCCCTCCCCTCTCCACGATCTTCCAGGCAAACCCCAGCTGGTTCGCCAGAGGGGGGATGGTCTCCAGAGAGGGAGGATGGTCTGTCAGGACCTCCAGGAGCTCCCCCTCGGGCAACTGCCGCATGGCTTCAAGGGCTTTCATCATGGGGTAGGGACAGACCTCCCCCCGGACGTCCAGCTTCATACACCTCCACCTCCTTCAGGGGACGCGCTTCAACAGCTGTACGCCTCCATATGCTCCCGCCAGGAGCGACAGGCCGAACACCCATCCGTTGAGCCCTAGCGAAGGGATTGCGGAGAAGAACGCCCCGATGGTGCACCCCATGGCGATCCCCGCTCCATACCCCATGAGGATCCCCCCGAGGAACGCCTGGACATAGCGGCGGGGGTTGGGGGGAACGCGGATCCGGAACTCCCTGGCCAGGAGCGCCGCAGCGAGCGACCCGACCACCATGCCCACATCGAGGGTGAGGCTATGGGTGATGAGCCTGTTCCCCCCAAGGGTCAAGGTGCACCCACCAAGCTGATCCACGCCTAGGAGCGTCGGCGGGGGGAACCCGGCAAGGCGGGAGATCCCGGCGGCCCACCGGGAGATCTCTCCCGTGATCCCCCAGGGCATGTGGGCGATGTACAAGAAGACGTTGAGGACCCCCAGCGTGACCCCACCTGCAACAACAGGCCACCCTCGCCGGGTTACCCGCTCCCAGAGATCCTGGAGGCGGTGGACGAAAGTTTGGCCCCTTGCCGCTGGGGGAGCCTCCGGGAGAGCCAACCCTTTCCGGGCCTCCCACCACAGGACCAGGAGGTAGGCGGAGAGGAGGAGGACCAAGGTCAGGGCGACAGCACCCCCATATCCGGCAAACGAGGGGAACCAGACCAAGGGGGCCCGCTCGATGCTGATTCGCCACCACCAGTTCCAAGAGTGCAAGGCAAGACCTAACCCGCCGAGGATCCCCACGAACGCCACCCAAGAGGCCACGTACCCTTCTCCCATGCGGTACAGCGATCCCGAGACGCACCCTCCCGCCTGAACCATGCCAATCCCGAACAGGAGGCCGCCCAGGATGAGGTGGATGCCCACGGGCACCACATGAGCCTCCGGGGCGATCATGCCTGGCAAGGGGTTCGGCACCATCCTGGACATCAGGACGGCGAACCCCACGGTGGAGACCGCCATCCCCGCCAGGATGCCCTTCATGATGCGGCCGGAGCCAAACAGGAAGAGGTCACGGAACGCGGAAGCAAAGCAGAACCGGCTCCGCTGGAGGGTGAACCCAAAGGCAAGACCGAAGGCCCAGAAGAGGCCAACTTCCCGCCCTACCCCCGTGAGCAGGACCCCTGCCACCCCGGAAAGGACGAGGAGAGCGATCCCGGCAAATACCATCCCCCTCACCGCTCCACAGGCAGGTCGGTTCGATTCCCCCATTCCTCCCAGGATCCGTCGTAGTTGCGCACGTTGGGATAGCCCAGGAGGTACTTCAGAACAAACCAGGTATGCGCCGCTCGGACGCCCGTCTGGCAGTAGGTGATCACCTCCCGATCCCGGGAGAATCCGGCCTTCTGGTAGAGGGACTCGAGCTCAGCGCGGGACTTGAAGGTCCCGTCGGGGTTCACGGCAAGGCGCCACTCCACATTCACCGCCCCTGGGATACGCCCGCCTCGCGCAGACCGGACGTCAAGGCCGGCGTACTCCTTGGGGCTGCGGGCGTCGCACAGGAGCGTCTCCCCCTTGCCGAGCTTCCGGATGATGTAGTCCCAAGTCGCCACGATGGTGTGGTCAGGGTCTTTCGCCACATAGTTCGAGGGCGTTATGCGAGGGACGTCCTTCACGAGCGGCTGCCCCTCGGCAACCCAGCGCTTCGAGCCCCCGTTGAGGATCACCACTTTCTCGTGGCGGTAGAGCTTGAACACCCAGAAGGCCCGAGCGGCCCAGAGACTGCTCACATCGTCGTAGAGGACCACCGTATCCCCGTTGCGGACCCCCAGCCGCCGCATGAGCATCTGGAATTGTACCTTGTTGACAGCCATCCCACGGACCCGGTGCTGGGGATTCGTGAGATCGGCAACGGGGTCCACGTAGACCGCGCCGGGCAGATGTCCTGCCAGATAGACGTTCCGCTCGCTGCTCACGTCAAGGAGCCGCACCGCGGGGTTTCGGAGGTTGGCGGCCACCCACCGGACATCCACGAGGACTTCCGGATGAGCATACTCCTGGGCCGCTGCAGGCGCAGGAAGGATCAGGTGGACCGCCAGGAGAGCGATCAGAACTTTACGCAGGTAACTCCTGTACATGGGTCGTCCCCCCTCGTGACAAGTCCGGAACCACAGAGTGCGGTGTCGACGGGAAAAACTCGGGAAGGTTCTTGCGGAGGGTCTGCCGAGGCACCCCTCAGCAGGCTACACGGAGCGGGCGCCCCCCAGCTCCCTCCGCGGGAGACAGATACATTCGCGTGGTCTGTGGCGTGGGCTGTTGCGGTTCATTGCCTGGTGACACTTTAGCAAATCTACTTTTGCGCTGTCAAGTTCCGGCATCGGGAGAGCTTCTCCCTCCCAGCTCTTGACCCCATGGAAGTTGCCTGACAGGGGAGCTTGCCGGGAAGGAGCTTTGGGGCCTAAGATGGTATCCAGAACGAGCGTGCGCAGGATCAACGAGTTTGCCCAAAACCTATTCGACGGCGCGGCCCCTGGATACGATCGCATCGCCGCCCTCCTCAGCTATGGCCAGTATAGCCGGTGGCACGCTTTCCTCGTCTCCCGTTTCTCGCTCCACCCTGGTGCGCTCGTCCTCGACGTGGCCACCGGGACTGGCGCCGTTGCCATGGCGGTCGTCCGTCGATATAGGTGCAGGGCCATCGGGCTGGACCTCAGCCACCGCATGCTAGAGGCCGCGCGCCGCCGGATCTCCAGTGTAGGGTACAGGGATCGGATATCCCTCGTCCAGGGGCAGGCTGAGATCCTTCCTTTTCCTCCCTCTACCTTCGACGCCGTGTTCTTCACCTATCTCCTCCGGTACGTGGAGGACCCTAAGAGCATGCTCCAGGAGCTTGCCCGCGTACTCAAACCCGGGGGCTGGATGGCGAGCCTGGAATTCGATCTGCCTGGGAGCATCTGGTATCTTCCCTGGAAACTGCATACACGACTGGTCCTCCCCCTCGCGGGGTGGCTCATCTCCCCCGGGTGGCACAAGGTAGGCAAATTCCTCGGACCCAGCATCGAGCAGTTCGTCTGGAAGCACCGCGAGGATATCCCGCGGTGGTGGGAAGAGGCGGGGATGGTCGAGGTGCAATCCTGCAGGCTCAGCCTGGGAGGAGCGGTGGTCTTCTGGGGGAGGAAGGCAGGTGCCTGAGGAGGAGAAGCTTCCGGCGTTCTATGCGCTTCGTAGCGGTGGGTGGCGGGACTACATCACGATCCTCCACCTCCCCTACACCCTCTGGCACCTCAGCTACGTCGCACTCGGGGCAGCGGTCTCCAGCGTGATCCACTGGGAACGGGTGGGGTATGCCCTCCTCGCCTTCGGACTAGGACTCGGGATAGGCGCGCATGCGCTCGATGAGTACCGAGGACGCCCGTTGCGGACACGCATCCCAGGATGTGTGCTCCTGGGAATGGGCATCGCTTCCCTGGCCGGTGCCGTAGTGGTTGGGATCTATGGGGTCTTCAAGGTCTCGCCTACGCTTCTCCCATTCATCGCGTTCGGGGCGTTCACCGCTGCCGCGTACACCCTCGAATGGTGGGGCGGGCTGTTCCACACCGATGTTTGGTTTGCCCTCAGCTGGGGCGCATTCCCTGTCTTGACTGCCCACTGGGCCAATGTCCTGCGCGTCGAGCCAGCAGGGTTTCTCATGGCCCTTGCCGCCTACTCGATCAGCCGCGCACAGAGGAGGTTAAGCACACCTGTCCGTACCCTCCGCCGGCGCGTGCGTCAGGTAGAGGGGAGAATCGAGTATATCGATGGGTCCGCCGAACCCCTCGATGAATCTATCCTTCGGATTCCTCTGGAAGGAGCGCTCCGTGCGCTCTCGTGGGCGATGCCTCTGGTTGCCGCTGCCGCCCTATTGACTCGCGCAGGCCTGTAACGGGACATTCGGTTGTAGATACCGCCACCCTGACACGCGCTCATCACGCCGCTGTCAGGCGTGTACAGCGAGGAACACGGCCTTGCGCAGGGAGAACCGCAGGGGCTCGGTCTTCACTGCGAACAACTCACGCAGCCGGGGCGGCGCCTGTGTAAGCATGGCCGCAAGCACTTGCCGCAGCTCCGCAGGAGTCCCGGACCGCTCCACCCACGCCTCGAACTCGAGCTCCAACCCCATCTCCTCAAACTCCAACATCGTCAACCCCTCTGCGGAGATCGCGGCATACCACTCTGCCATGCTCCAGTCGCGCACATGGGTTGGGTCCCGCAAGATCTCTACAGCGTTGATGAACCGGTCTCCGACCTCGTCAGCAGGAGAGATGGTATCGGAGATCACAAGGCGACCGCCCCTCCGCAGTACCCGCGCCATCTCCCGTACCGCACCCCCGAGCTGGGGGTAGTGGTGGGCCGCGGTACGGCATGTCACAATGTCGAACGAACGATCAGGGAAAGGCAAAGCCCGCACGTCCGCTTCCACGAACTCCACGTTGTGGAATCCCCGTTCGGCCGTCAAACGACGCGCCACGAGGAGCATCTGAGACGTGAGGTCCACAGCCACGACCTGCGCCACGTGTGGAGCAAGGGCCATCGCCGTGTGGCCTGCCCCCGTGGACACGTCCAGAGCGATGTCAGTCGGTTGCGGTCGGGCAAATCGGACCACCAGCTTCAGGTCTACTCCCTGTGCATGTACCGGACTCGTGGCGTACAGCTCAGCGGCCCGACCAAATTGCTCCCGGTTGTCACGCTCCCTCAGCTCCTCTCCCCCCTTAGGAAACGGCTGGAAAGAAATCCTGTTCCACCGCTCTCCTCCACCCCCAGAAATGTAGGTACCCTACACTCTTCGGCAAGAGCCACGTTGATGGCTGTGAACGGTACAACCCCGGATAGGGAACCTTTGGGAAACCGGTACAAGCTGGCCTAATAGGAGGTCAGCGTACGTAGGCTGCCGGGACCCCTCCGTCCACGGTCAATACTCCTCCTGTCGTCTTGGACGACCGGTCAGACGCAAAGAAGAGAACGGCCTCCGCGACATCCTGGGGAAAAACGTTCACCTTGAGGGTCGTCCGCTGCCGATAGTATTCCTCGATCTCCTCCGGCCGGATGCCATACGCCTTGGCCCTCTCCTCTCGCCATTGGCTTGTCCAGATCTTCGACCCTTGGATGACCGCATCGGGACAGACGGCGTTCACACGAATCCCGAAAGGGCCTCCCTCCTCGGCAATCGTGCGGGCTAGGTGAAGTTCGGCGGCCTTGGCAGCGTTGTACGCAGATGCCTGTTTGCTCGCCACAAGGGCGTTCTTGGACACGACGAAGACAATGGACCCACCCAAGCCCTGTACTTTCATGATCCTCACAGCCTCCCTGGAGACGAGGAAGTAACCTGTGACGAGGACGTCGTGAACCTTTCGCCACTGCTCCAGGGTGGTCTCCTCCAGAGGCGCGGCGTAGGCCAGCCCGGCGTTCGAGACCAGGATGTCCACTCCTCCGTAGGTCAGGATGGCTCTGGCGAAGGCCTCCCTGACTGCACCCTCCTCGGTCACATCACAAGGGATCGCTAGGGCCCTGCCTTCCCCATAACGACCGACCAGCTCCTCTTCTACCTCCTTTGCTCCGGGGATGTCGATGTCTAGGAGGACTACGTGAGCCCCCTCCCTCGCAAGCCGCTCAGCGATAGCCCGCCCGATACCGCCCGCGGCCCCCGTCACAACGGCCACCCGCCGAGAGAGTTCCCGCTCCGGGGGGGCCAGGGTAAGCTTGTACAGCTCCAGAGGCCAGTACTCGATCTCGTAGGCCTCGCCCGCGGTCAGCGAGGTGAAGGTGTCCAGCAAAGAGGCGCCTTCCATGACAGCGATTGCACGTCGGTAGAGGGCGGCAGCCTGCATCGCCAGGAACTTGTCCCTCCCCGTGGCCACCATCCCGAGCCCAGGGATAAGCAGGATACGCGGGTAAGGGTCACCGACCGGACCCCCCGGGCGCTTGTGGGACTCGATATAGCGCATGTACGCCTGGGCATAGGACTCGCACCCGGCACGGATCTTGGAGATGAGATGATCCGCGGTCTCCTGAGCGGGATCGAAATCCACAAAGAGCGGAAGATGTTTCGTGTGGATGAGGTGGTCTGGGCATGCCGAGCCAGTTTGGCTGAGGCGCTTTGCCTCCGAGCTGCCGACAAACGCCAGCACTTCCTCTGAGTCGTCTACGTGCAGGACCATGCGCTGTTTTTGCCCCACCGCGCCTCGGACCACCGGGAGGATCTTGACAAAAAGCTCCCGGCGCCGTGCGGGGGGAACGGCCCTAATCCACGGGCTCCCCAGAACGATCCGCCCTCTTCGTCGGCCCGCGATCCACCGCTCGGCCTCCTCGATGATGCCGATGGTGTTCTCGTAACACATGCGCGCGTCATCCCCCCACGTCACAAGGCCGTGCTTCGCCAGGAAGGCAGCCTGTGCTCCCGGAGCGCTCCGAACGGCGGCAGCGACGGCCTTGGCCAGGGAGAACCCTGGACGCGTGTACGGGATCCATACAACCCGCTCCCCAAATGCCTCCCGAACTAACTCCTCTCCGCGAGCTGCAGTGCAGAAAGCCAGCACAGCGTCCGGATGGGTATGGTCGATATGCGGGAAGGGCAAGAAGGCATGGAGGAGGGTCTCGATGGAGGGCCGAGGCTGGTTCGGGTGGATCATGCAGCGGAGGAGGTAATCCACCATCTCCTCGTCGGAGAGGGACTCCCGTTCCTCCAGAACCCGCACCTCATCCAGGCGCAGCCCCACGAAGTCCCCCGGAGAAGCCGTCCTGAGATCCGAACCGCTTCCCTTCACCCACAGGACCTTGATCCTCCGCCCCATGTGATCGATCTCCTCTGCTTTCGCAGAAGTATTGCCGCCTCTCCAGTTGACCACGCGGGGATCGGCCCCGAGCAACCTCGACCGGTAGACGAGAAGGTCGAGGGTGGATCCACCGCGAGCCTCTTCCTCCTGCCAAGGCAAGCGCATCTTGATTCCCCCCGTAACCAAACTCTACCCTTCCGGGTGCGATGCCAGCAGCGGGACAAATCGGGCATAGGCCTCGTCCCACCGACCATCCGGGCGTGGCTCGTAAACCGCACGATCCGAGGAGGCCCGGACCACCTCTCGGATCTCCTCTAGGGAGTTCAGATGACCAAGGGCCATCGCCTGGACCAGCAGGTTCCCCATGGCCGTGGCCTCCGCGGGTCCCGCGATGACCGGCTTTCCCGTAGCATCGGCGGTCATCTGGCAGAGGAGTCTGTTCCGCGCACCCCCGCCCACGACGTGGATGGGGGTTAACCGGTAACCCAAAAGGTGCTCCAGCTGCTCAACCACCCACCTGTACTTAAGGGCAAGGCTTTCCAGGATGCACCGGACGACTTCCCCCTCCCCCTGTGGGACTATCTGTCCCGTCCGTGCACAGAAACCCTGGATCTGAGAAGGCATATCCCCCGGCCTCAGGAACTCCTCCCGATCCGGATCGATCAACGGCCCAAATGGGGGAGTCGCCTCCGCAAGCGCCATGAGGTCTTCATACGAGAGAACATCACCTCGCTGCGTCCAGAGCCTTCGGCACTCCTGGAGAAGCCAGAGGCCCATGACGTTCCGCAGGAGGCGGAACCTTCCCCCCACGCCTCCTTCGTTGGTGAAATTCAATGCAAGACTCTGCTCTGTGATGACAGGCGCAGAGACCTCCGTCCCAACGAGGGACCACGTCCCTGAGCTGATGTAGGCGAACCGCTCTGACTCCGCAGGCACTGCCGCGACCGCCGACGCCGTGTCGTGTGAGGCAGTGGCAATCACAGGGATCGGACCTAAGCCGAATTCCTCTTGGATCTCCTCCCGAAGGATTCCCACGACTGTCCCGGGGGGAACGACCGCCGGCCAAATGTGCGTGGGAATCCCGAGACGCTCAAGGAGATTGAACGCCCACCCGCCGATGCGGGGGTTGAAGCACTGGGTCGTGGTGGCATCGGTGAACTCGCACACCGTCTCCCCGCCGAGCCAGAAGCTGAACAGGTTGGGCATCATCAGGAGTGTGGCGGCCACTTCGAGGATGGGCGCCTGCGCCACAACCATGGACAGGAGCTGGTAGAGGGTGTTGATGGGCATGAACTGGATCCCGGTGTGAAAGTAGATCTCCTCCCTTAGGACACGGCGGAAGGCCACCTCCATCATGCCCTCGGTCCGGCGGTCCCGGTAGTGGTAGGGGTTCTCCAGCAGGCTTCCCCTCCGGTCGAGGAGGGCAAAATCGACCCCCCACGTGTCGACCGCAACCCCCGAAAGCTCTCCTCCCGCTTCTACGGCACACCGCCGCAGGCCCTCCTTGATCTCCCCGAACAGGCGGAGGACATCCCAGTATAGGCTCCCGAGGATCTTCACGGGGCCGTTCGGGAATCTGTGCACCTCCCGGCACTCCATTCGGACGCCGTCGAAGGTACCCAAAAAGCAACGCCCGCTCTCCGCACCAAGGTCTACGGCACACAGGGAAATCATGCCTCACACCCCAGGAGCGCCTTCGACACCGCGTTCCCTGGCGAGCCGCTCCGCGTATCCTCCCTGGCGGAACGCAGCAACGGGGTCTGGGGGAACGCCCATCTCCTCGC